>Ga0247778_1000096_pt1 | contig 148783 bp, 141 predicted proteins | sample UWRJL049202B5_FD_179939 | JGI IMG/M metagenome (GOLD analysis project Ga0247778, IMG submission 179939) | Plant litter microbial communities from Arlington Agricultural Research Station in Wisconsin, United States - UWRJ-L049-202B-5 | ecosystem: Environmental > Terrestrial > Plant litter >... | reverse complement strand
CCCCCCCCCCAAGAACTTCGAGACATTATTACAACATGAATTCATATCCATCACTCGATGCACCCCTGGGCACGGGCCATTACTTCACAACGCCATACCTAGCAACCCGCGTCCTCGACCACTCCCTACCACCAGACGTCCTGATGCTCCTGCTAGACCTCGCCAACAAACCCTATTTACCAACCGAAATAATTTTAAGCATAGCGGAATACCTCGATCCGGTGGACCTGACTTGCTTTCGAGCAGTTAATTGGCGACTTCGGAGGGCTATCGGACACGATACCCGTGGCGTACGGGTACGTCGCGGGCCGAATGGCGAGCAGGGATTCTTGCATTCGGATTCTGCCAGTAGGGCAAGCACAAAACGGAAGACTCCGTTTCCGCAAGTACATGTACGGCCCGGGTTGTATGATATGTGTACGGAATGGGCTATAAGTAAGGACCTCCCCCTTTCACTCTCCTAACAACTGGCAAGCAAGTTACTGACTTCAAGCACTGCAGTGTGTCGATTCGAGCGAGACATTGATCCATCCAAAGCAGAAAAGCTTGTCTGTTTTGGGTGCAACTCGAACCATCCTCGGGAGAAGTTCATAAATTTTGAGACTAAGCTCGAAAACTTCCTCCCAAACAACAGACCCGAAACAAGACTATGTCTTGCTCGAAGGGACCTCTTATTTGAATGGGCTGATCGTAATACGAGCAAGCGCGAAACCCTCCGGCATGTGAAGGGAATTTTTCGATCACCGGGCACCAGGACGTGCCATGTAGTGGTAGAATATATTGATTTCTGCATCCATTGCCGGGATGAAGTGGTGGATGGAAAGTGTATGTGCGATCACTTGTTGTTTAGGGTAGATCAGTCACTTGAGAAGGACGTTTTCAGGTGCAAATATTGTCCGAGGATGATAAAAATGCCGAGATATGTATGTGTACTACAGCTCCAGGGCTCCACCACTCCTCATCTAGTCCTTTTCCACGGTTCAAGATCGTTCTTCATTGTCCCACATATCGTGCGACATTGGAAAGGTAGTGAATCTTGCAGATTACCTGGATAGCTCCGTATTTCTCTTGAAGAAGCAGTACTGATTTCAACTTGCAGTGGTGCGTGCCGGCACGACCATGGAATGTCTTTCGATGGACTCCTCTCGGGAGTCATGTCAGGATCTACGCATCAGAACTGGACGCTGTATGCAAGAAGACGAGATTCAGCAGGCTACTGGATTCTCTTAACCCACGGAAACTGCAAATCGTTTGGCACGATATTACTGGGAAAGTCATCGAAGTTCCAATTGGAGGGTGGCACGCGGTGCTTGAAGGCAAACGTTGAAAGCAGGGTTGATGATTTAGCAGCGCTGAATGATGCCATTGGATTTACGAAACTGATCATAACGACCAGATTCAACAAAAGACAGGAATTGTTGAGAGATATAAAAAAATATTGGATCATATATGGATATAATGGATGAAAGTTTACGTTGGAAATGCCTGATAGCAGACTTGGATTCGGCAGCAACGGACGACGCTAAATAGTAGTCAGGAGTGATGATGGAAGGAAATATTGTACAAGCAACGATTGAAATCAATACACGGGGAGGTCAATTCGATTCGATCCCTTCCAAAGACTCCGACGTATCAAGAGAATTACTAAATGCACCGGCACTGGCCTTCTTGGGTGTAAGATCTTAGTGATATACGAGGTCACCAAGACGCGACTTTCCTTTGTCTCCTCGAAGCTGACTGTCGACTTCCTTTTACAAGACTGACGGCGCCTCACTAGGTCTTAGGATTCGCATACCAATTGACGCCGCGCCGATAATTAGACCTTTTCTGCGAATACGAAAGCAGCGCAACTCAGCATCACGAAGACAAGACGCCAAAAAAACACAAACCCACCCACATCACACCACCAACTAATCAATGACGTCTCCTCCTCAAAGCTAACAAAACAGACGAGAGTCAAGACGCAAGACACAAATTTAAACAGCAAACCATCCGCTTAAACAAAAAAGAAAGACGCGCGGACACATCTCATCTCCCCCTCATCACCGCACGTCCTTCCCCCATAAAGCACAGCACACAAGATACCAAAGCGCCGGCTCAAAATAGCAATCTCTCGCCTTTCCTTATCGAAAAGGCGAGGACGGAGTCGGACCCCTAGGGCACGGGCACGGGTACCTGACTGCGCATCGCCCCATGTACTGTAATGCAACGCTACTGTGGCGGGAATGCACAGGGTAAAGTAGGATTTGTCGCGCGGAAGGTGGGCAGGCGGCTATCTCGCATATTTTGTTATGTGGGAGTATGGGGTAGCGCGGGCGGGATCGTCCTGAAAGGTAGGGGGTCTTTTATTTGGGTTTTGGTTTTTACGAGGAGTATTTGTCAAGAATGGAAGGCGGATTTATTTGGGTAGAGAGAATCAATAGTGGGGAGTTTGGTGGCGGGCGAGATTCTGGTGATTGTAGTGAGGGAAAATTGAGCCGTGTGTTGCACACATGATCGGATGGAGATGAGATGTGGGGATCCGTGCGAGAAAGGTTCAGGAGTGACGTTGATTTTGCAAATAGTAATTGGGAGGTAGAAATACTCTGGAATGGAAAAGGTACGTTTCAAGCAGGTGAAATTGTTTCCATACCTCAATTGAGTTTTCGTGTTGCTTGTACGAGTAGGTTTATTACTTGCAGATGAAACTCAAAGATAGCAGACTGCCCCTCCTCGCGAGGGGCATCCATGGACGGAGAATTGGTTCGTATGGCAACATTGGTAGGAGCCCCCTTTTTCCCCTCGGCAAGACCGGGAGAAGCCTTCGCCCAGGAACGCAGACGTAGGCGAGCCGAATCGGACGTGCTTCACTTGGCGGCGGTCATCGCAACTCCTTGCCTTGCCTTCTTCGTTTCTCAATGCGTTCATACACATGAAATGGTGGCTTCTCTTCCCCTCTCCTAATCATGGATTTGGAATTCGGCAGCTGTATTGGGAGCTAAACGGAGATATCGCCGCATGCAAGCGCTGTAACTTGGATCAAATTCCAGGGCAAAGTTCATTCACGGTTGCATGCATGTCACGGTGACGGCTGTTCCTGTCACGCCAGGTACTGGTACAGTACATTTTGAGTGCATCGGCACGTCTTGTTTCGGACGACTCTAGATTTTTTCTCCGCACGTTCTCCTTGAACCTGCTTCGGCGTTTTCCAGTAGCTTTCGAAAAAGGGGGCGCAATGTACCGTTGAACGGATGGTAAACGTCCACACTATGGAGTGATAGTCCGCGGGCTACATTCTCACCGCCGCTGTACCGGGCGACCGGCGTTGAACCTTGGTCTCTAGATCAGGTACAAGCTCGCAAAAACTCAAATTTTCACAGCCTTGCAAGCTGCAACCTGCTCGAAAAGCTGCTCTGCAGTAAGTAAAATATAATATAAATTGCCGGTACTACTATGCTTTACAGCTTCCTCAGCACTTGTTTGGGAATAACGCTGACCACCAAACCTGACTACTGCGCCACGAACCTGCATCCATCTAAAACGCAGAAGTCTATCTTTCACTCTTTTCCACGTGCCCCTCAGCTTGCGCCAAAACATCGGCCGTGCACTCCTGGCCCCCCTAGCAGCTTCGTATCACTGATTCACGGCTATCTCAGGCACCAGACGGCACTGAGCGATGGAGCAGGAGCGAGTGATCGTCATCAAAAATCGTGATTGCAATGGAGAGACGTGTAACAGATCGATGGGAAAATAGCCCTTTTGGTGGAGATGGAAGGAGAGATTTGTATGAGGGTTAGATTATTCAGAGTACACTTGTACTCCAATTTAAGCAAGCAAGCGCCAGATGTGATGCACAGGAAGCTGCAGTCGAGATAACAGTGGTAAAAGTGGTTGTTCCTGAATCCGTGAGCTTATTTTTGATATCGAGAGAATAAAGTGCCCCTGTAACTCCTGCACTCGGCTACGCTGTTTCAGGCCTTCCCCCTTCAACCTTCAACACTCTCACTCTCACTCTCACTTTACTTCACCTCCACGACAACATCCAACATCCAACTCCACCACAAACACAACCTCGCCCGACGTTCCTTTCTTTTTCTACGAATTCTTCATACTCCCCCGTATGCGACTGGTCATACGTGCCTCTGCCCTCTGACATCTGCACCCATCTGACGGGACTCTCCAAGACCTCCAGGCTCCACTCGCTCTGGAACATTTTGCGACGGGAACCAGACATTCTACAGCTTCGACGCCACCAGCAACCATCACACCTCTCACTGACGCACCACAACTCCAATTGAAGAAGCAGATAGTTCACGCCTCCGCGTACCTCGATCCGATCCGAATTGCTCGCTGGCCGACGTCGAGACACTACCCCATCACCATCAAAAGCCTCAGCTTCCCCGCCTCCCGACTGCTACGATTATCGCTTGATACTATATTATAAATACTCCCACAAGTCCTTGCGCATCGAAGCCCTCATAGATTTCTCGAAGATCCCGACTGTATAATTTCAATTTCCTAGCGCTACCGATACCCACCGTTGCCGTCGGCAGAATCAGTTGTTCTTTGTTCCTTCGAGACATCTCGCATCGGATAACCGCGAAACCTGACCTGGAGCTGGGGATACCAAAGCTTTTCCAGAAACTCCTTACCGTTGTCCTCAATTGCGCTCGGCGAGCACAATAATGAGCGTCATGCTTCAGACCCCTTCGCGGGCGTCAACAGCCTCCTCCTCGTCCTTCCAGCCAGTCTCACGCCAGAACACCATGTCTTCCCACGATGGAGGGCGATCTGTCCGCCAATCCAAGCGTTATTCTATGACCACCTTATACCTGTCCATGTCCGCGAATGAGAAGGATTTGGAAATTGAGGATGATCTCGCAAAGGGTACAGTTAATCTGGCTCAGCTGTCGCTGATAAGGTGCTAATATCTTTTGCAGCCCAGAAAATACTCCGAGACCTGAAGTCGAAAATATCCTCGCAATCAAAGAAGAATTTTGTGTTAGAGAAAGATGTCCGATATCTTGACTCCCGGATAGCGTTATTAATCCAAAATCGGATGGCTTTGGAAGAGGTTCGTACCCAACTCTAGAGAATGCGGAGATTTCAGCTGATCTTGACTAGCAAAACGAAGCCATGAGCCATCTGGAGGATGCCTCAGATTTACAAGAGGGGTTCTTCCCCAACGACGAAAAGACCCAGAAATATGGCAATCTCCTCTTCCTCCTACAATCCGAACCACGGCATATTGCACATCTCTGCCGTCTCGTCACAATGGCTGAGATTGATTCCCTACTTCAAACAGTCATGTTCACAATCTATGGAAACCAATATGAGAGTCGTGAAGAACATTTACTCTTGACTATGTTTCAGGTAGGTCTACATTCTCATCCCGGGTCCTGGCGTATACTAACATTCTGCTCTTAGTCTGTATTGACCTACCAATTCGATAACACCCCCGAATATTCCTCTCTTTTGCGCGCGAATACCCCTGTTTCTCGAATGATGACTACATATACACGGAGAGGTCCGGGGCAGAGTTATCTCAAGACGGTCTTGGCGGATCGGATCAACGGGTTGATCGAGTTGAAGGATTTAGACCTCGAGATCAACCCATTGAAGGTGTACGAACGGATGATTGAACAAATTGAAGAGGACACTGGAAGCTTGCCAGCTTCTTTACCTAGAGGAGTGACCGCTGAACAGGCGGCAGAAAATTCCCAGGTCCAAGCTATCATTGAGCCTCGATTAACGATGCTTATGGAGATTGCCAACGGATTTTTGACGACGATAATAGAGGGCCTGGAGGAGACGCCTTATGGGATCAGATGGATCTGCAAGCAGATCCGAAGTCTCACAAAGCGCAAATATCCCGATGCTAACGACCAGGTCATCTGTACCCTAATAGGAGGATTTTTCTTCCTCCGATTCATCAACCCCGCAATTGTCACACCCAAATCGTACATGCTTATCGACGGAACCCCTGCGGAAAGGCCAAGGCGAACTTTGACTTTAATCGCAAAGATGCTGCAAAACTTAGCCAACAAACCTTCCTACGCGAAAGAGCCTTATATGGCTAAGCTCCAGCCTTTCATCCAGCACAACAAGGAGCGGGTGAACAAGTTTATGCTTGACTTGTGCGAAGTTCAGGATTTCTACGAGAGCTTGGAAATGGACAACTATGTTGCACTCTCGAAGAAAGATCTGGAACTTTCAATCACTCTCAACGAAGTTTATGCAACTCATGCGCTGTTGGAGAAGCACAGCGCGGAGCTGAACAAGGATGAAAACTCTCACTTGGCCGTGATTTTGGCCGACCTTGGTTCTGCTCCAGCTCAGCTGCCGAGAAAAGAGAACAGAGCCATCAACCTGCCACTCTTCAGCAAATGGGAGACCTCAATTGATGACCTTAACGCAGCTCTCGACATTACTCAGGAGGAAGTCTATTTCATGGAGGCTAAGTCTACGTTTGTGCAGATCATGCGATCCATACCGAGCAACAGTGCAGTCGCTCGAAGGCCATTGCGTCTCGAGCGGGTTGCAGATGCAGCTGCAACATCCCGCAATGACGCGGTGATGGTTCGGAAAGGTATCCGAGCGATGGAATTACTTAGCCAACTCCAGGAGCTCGGAGTCATCGACAAGTCCGATTCATTTGGCCTTCTCCGCGATGAAGTTGAGCAGGAACTGCAGCACCTTGGATCCTTGAAGGACGGTGTCATTATTGAGACCCAGAAGCTCGATGAGGTTTTCAGAACGATTCGCGATCATAATACATACCTTGTTGGGCAACTCGAAACCTACAAGAGCTACCTCCACAATGTCCGAAGCCAGAGTGAAGGCACGAGGCGAAAGCAACAGAAACACCAAGTCTTGGGGCCATATAAGTTTACTCATCAGGCTCTGGAGAAGGAAGGGGTCATCCAGAAAAGCAATGTGCCAGATAATCGGAGAGCGAACATTTATTTCAACTTCACTAGTCCTTTGCCTGGTACCTTTGTCATTTCTCTCCATTATAAGGGTAATTCTAGCCGAGCCTACAAGATTGAACCCATGACTAACGATTTACAGGACGCAATCGGGGACTTCTAGAACTTGACCTCAAGCTGGACGATCTACTTGAGATGCAAAAGGACAACCAGGAAGACTTAGACCTTGAATACGTCCAATTCAACGTTCCGAAGGTGCTCGCTCTTCTGAACAAGCGCTTCGCGAGAAAGAAGGGCTGGTAGGACAGTTCTTTCATTTCTCAAGAGTGAGCGGTCCCGAAAAAAAAAAATTCGGGTCGACCACTACTGGCGGGCGGCGAGCTGTACTATCATATTTTGCTTACTCGATTCGAGCGACGACAGACGACTGGGCGGACAGGATGGATGGAGTTCTTGACGAATTTGATACCTAGCGAATTGGAGTGGACGGATGGCGTACCGTATCTGCTTGAAATTTTTGCGTTGGGAAATGAAATGATCGGCCTTATACCTCAAACTTTTCCTTTGTTCAATGCTTCGTTCGAATATTCTTGTCTTAATGGGTGGATGCGCTTCTGGCTTTTCTTGGAGTGGGGGTGGAATGGTAGTCTGTCTGGCTGGGCCGGGGGCGTGGATTGCTGGGAGAGGACAGACTGAGGGGACGGGGATTAGGGGCTGGGCTGAGCTTTTATGTCTTTTTGATGCCTGCATGGATATGATGGGTTGGCTGACTGGCTTTTTAGTGTGGGATAGGTTTGGGAAGAGGCGGAATTTTAACTGTAATATCATGACTGAGTACATTGATTTTGTTCTCAAAAGCGCCACCATGTGCCGTGTTTCTACCCAGAGGATTCGTCCTCCACCTCGCGTGACTTGCCTACAGTATTTCCAAGTGGAGCTTTTCTTTTATCGTCATTGCACACGCCCGAATCTGCAGCCACCCTCCGCTGATGCGGCTCTTTTCAAGCCATCTTCGCGGGGTGAGGCATATGTTTATGATGCATGGGGAGTGAGTGGTGTCGCGTGTCGTGCATCATGCAATGCAACGCGCCGCGTCCAATATAGTTCTCGTTTTTGAAATGCATGTCGCCCCGTTTGCACGAGGCTGAATTGTCCAATGATTATATCACTGGAGCGTAAGCTCATCTTTCGAAGGGAATGATCTACATTTCGTTCACATCGACAGGATGATGCTCATGAAATTATATTTGCTTCTAATACTTGACTGAGAGGAGTGAATATGACTTCACCGGGTATCTGGACGAAAGATGTCGCTCAGGGCTTTTATGGAAATGTCAATGCGCTCGCGAAGAAACTGAAAGATTTAGAGAATAAGAAAAAGGCATCCTATAGTCCTCGAGTACCGGAAGATTTTCGGACCAGTGCCCGGCAACGGACTGACTCCGGCCAGTACCTCCTGGATTATGAAGAGGAATTACATATAGCGGACCACTTCGCGTTCCTTGCTCATGCTACGGAAGGCGTTGAGTGCGTATCTGCTGCAACTCTTGAAGAGATACAAAATGCGCCGGGGTTCACTATCAGGATTGCGTCGAACCACACGCCTGCTAGTTATGTCGTCGATGGACTTGAAAGGATCCTTCAGATTATTCGCGAGCACGCCCAAGCAGGTACGCAGCCAATCCAAATCCTGGGCAGCACTAATTTGTAAAATGGCAGGTAGAAATGGCAGTCTCCACAAGGCAAGACTCTTGGATGAGATAGTTTCATTCAGCCAAGAGCGCATATATGGCCGCATACGGACTTCTCAATGGAAGAAACCGGAACACATACGCAAATCAAGATCCAAACATCCCCCATTAAGCACCCGAATAGATCAGAACCTACAGGGCATCTGGGGACAGTCGGGCAAAAAATCCAAGGGCATTGCCTCGTTAAGAAAGGCACTCATTGAATTGCGCGACGCAATCAAAGCAGTAGATACCGGACCCATCGACGCCCAAATCGACCTTCTCAAGACCTTAATTCTCAAAAGTCACGAGGTCTCCAATAAAAAACCCTTTAAATCTCTCGAAAGCCGCCTCCGAAAACTAGGCATCCCAGATCGAATATGCCAAAGCCGTGAGGTCGCCGAAATCGACAAACTCAGCAAATACCAGACAATCTGCAACGATCTCATACGTCTGAGCCGTCAACCCCGAACTCGGGAACACTGTCAAAACTTCCTCTTGGAAAAATGTATCGCTTTTCCATCAAGCCAGCCACGGGGAGCTGCTGACCCGTGTTTCGTGCACGGCGAAGTACAACTAATTATTTTCTACGAGCGACACCCACGCGCCTTGCCACCGAGAGCCATTGGAAGCAGTAAATCAGCCTGCTTCCTTTGTGATCTGTTTATTAAAACTCATGGACATTTCGGCGTGAGTTACTCGCATATGAAGCTCTATCCCAAATGGACGATTCCCGACGAGGCGTGGATGAGTCCGCAGCTGCGGCGTCGATTGATGAGTATGGTGAAAGTCATGAATAATGAGCTTAAGATGTTGTTGAGGAAGAAAATGTATTATCAGAATACGGCGGTGGAGAGCCGAGCGCATGTGCTGCTGCTTGAGCGGGATTCGAGTACGGAGTCTTCGGTGCTTAGTCCGCCTGGTTCGATTGAGGTGCGCTTGAGCAGTGCTTCGTCTGATACGATTGTTCCTTCCCCTATACCCCCCACCGCGAATTGCGCGGTACTTGGGTTCGAGGACTTGCCTGTTAGGATTGATTTTTCGTCCGATACGACGTTTTGTGAACTTGCGGCTGGGGGTATTACCTATTTGTTTAACTTTGAGGTGGGCAATGGGTCACTGCATATTTCTAATGCTGTGAATTTAGCGGAGGAGAGAGAGCAGAGGGTCAATGCTGCTCAATTGGCGCTCGACAACCCGGTTTCCATTCAGACTGAACCAGAGGCAAGACATCTTAGCTTCGTTGCTCATGCTGATGAGGCGCATGCGCTGAGGGTTGCTGTTACCTACCTAGGAGAAGCATGAATTAGCGACTTCCAAATTGGTCAATCTTACTACAGCTACAATATCCATTGCCTCGATCTCGCAATTCTAGACCTGCTTATTTAAAATTGCCCTTTTGCGCTGTCTTATCCGGCGCGTGGCCATATTGTGGCGGCTGTTCTGCGCTGACTGATCATGCGAGTCGCCCAATGTCTGGCATTTCTGGATTCGGCAAACGCTGCACCGCATATCATTGTTTTGAGCAACTCCAAACAAGGTCCCCGCAGAATTTCGGAAGGAGCCTAGAAGCCAATAAGTAGGCTAGTAATAATTTAGGCTATGGAATATAGTCGGCTCAGGAACCGTCCGCGAAGAATGAGGGTCGGTTAGTAAGTAGGTGTCATGCAAGAAGGAGAGGATAATATTGATACACAGGAGGTGCCTTGACCGAAATATATAAACCTTTATACCCCCTTCGAAGTTTACTTCGTTTCACTCGGAACTTTCAGCGACAAGTCGATATTAGAACAATCACTCCCCCGGATACGAGGACTTCAGACATGGCGACCAATATGGACTCGGAGACATTCGACTACGTGATTATTGGTGGCGGAACAGCAGGTCTTGTTCTCGCATCTCGCCTGACTGAAGACCCAGCGGTTCATGTTGTCGTTCTCGAAGCAGGCGAGAAACGGCTCGATGTAAGTCTACACTAAGGAGCCTCAACAAACTCACATAACGATCAGTCAGGATCCCAAAATCAACATCCCTGGTCTCATGACCCAACTCTATGGAGAGTAAGATACCTCTATCGAACTCTTGATTGGATTGGCTGACGGATCTCGAGTGAAAATTACGACTGGAATTTCGAAACCACGCCCCAAGAAGGACTCAACGGCCGCACCATGAGGTGGCCTCGCGGCAGAGTACTTGGGGGAACTTCAGCTATTAATTTCATGATGGTTTCGCATGCCAGCCGCACTGATCTAGATAATTGGGAGAAACTCGGTAATCCAGCTTGGAACTTCGATGCGCTGCAGCAATATTACCGGAAGTCGGAGATATATAACCCGCCAGACGAAGTTACTGCCAATGAGCTGGGGACAGATATCATTGATCCGTCTCTCCATGGGAATGCAGGGCCGATACAGACAAGTTTTCCAAGGGGGCAGGGTCGACTTGATCAAGCTTGGGGTCCAGCATTCAAGACTTTAGGATTGTATCCGAGCCAGGATCCTAGGAAGGGAGATACTCTTGGCGGATATTCGCTGCCGAAATTCATGGACTCGAAGGCGCGAAGAAGCTATTCTACACCTGCGTATTACGCCCCCTTTGTTGACAGGCCAAATCTGGTCGTTTTGACTAATGCTCTTGTCCTGAATATTGAGTTTGAGAACTTGGTGGCAACGGGTGTGCGATACTCGGTCGCTGGTCAAGAGAATTTCGTTCGGACTCGTGGTGAGGTGATACTCTCGGCAGGTTCTGTGAACAGTCCCCAGATCTTAGAGCTGTCAGGAATTGGCTCGAGAGATCGTCTTAAAGCTCTCGAGATTGAGATCGTAGTGGATAATCCCAACGTAGGAGAGAATCTTCAGGTAAATTTGTCCTATTTAAGCTGGGTAACAATGCTGACAGCTGCCGTAGGATCACCCGCTGGTTGGTATTGGCTTCGAAGCATTAGATGGTCTTCCAACAGCAGAGGCGTTGAAAGAACCGGAAGTGCTAAAGTGGGCCATCAAGGAATGGGAAGAGAAAGGAGCAGGTCCACTTGCAGGTGGTGTAACTGGGACGGCATTTTTATCCTACTCCTCAGTTCTGCCCTCAAACAGAAAGGAGCTCGTAGAGGAGCGGGTAAATGACCTCCTATCCCAAGCCTCCGCATCCTCAAGCCCAGGTCAAGCAAAGCAATTCAAATTACAGATTGCCATGCTCCTCAGCGATAAAGAAGCGGCATTCCAGTACAATTTCGGTTCCACAGGCATCAATGTTGCAGCCGGCGATGACATCAGTCAGATTTTCACTCACAATGATCCAGGAGGCTACGCTGGAATCGTTCCAGTACTGACTCATGCCTTCTCCAGAGGCTCGATTCATATCAAGAGCTCCAATCCGGAAGAATACCCCGCGATCGACCCGCACTACATGACGCATCCACTCGACATCGAAGTCTTCGCTGACGGCGTGGTCTTCGCGCAGAATATTTCCGAGTCACCTCCCCTCTCAAACCTGCTTAAGGATAATGATACGGGAGATGGTAAGAGGATTCAGCCTTCTTTCGGTATCAAGGGGAGATTCGGAAAAGAGATTGCGGTGGAGTTGATCAGGGGTGGTTTGGTCAAGAGTTTTCATCCTACGAGTACTTGCTCCATGCTACCGAGAGAGGATGGTGGAGTTGTTGATGAGAGGTTGAGAGTTTATGGAGTTAAGAATTTGAGGGTGGTAGATGCGAGTATTGCGCCGTTGATTGTTAGGGGGAACATTGCGAGTTTGGTCTATGCTGTTGCGGAGCGAGCGGCGGATTTGATTAAGGAGGATCGGAAGGTTGGTATTTGACAAAAGTGATGAATAGTAACTCAATATTGACGCTAAATGAAAACTCCTTGGGTCTCATACTCGCCATAACTATAGATCTGTGTAGGCACCGGGCGTGCAACATGGCAAGCCCATTATTTGAGAAAAGGGGCTTAAGCGAGCGTGCCGGGGACCTGTACCAAGAACCTAAATGTATTCCCAGAAGTGACTACCCAAAGTACCTATTCCTATTTCTCCCGTTACGACCCATCCCCCTCCACAACCCGATGTCCAAAACCACACCACCTAAACCACCAAAACAGCAACAACATAGCTCCCAGTAAGCGTAAAAGAGAATGTCCCACCACTTCCCTGCACTCTCGTCTCCTTCAAAGAATGAGTACTCGACCCAAGCACATTAGTACTATCCCCCCTCGGACCCGTCAACGTAATCAACGTCGCCGAGTTCGCATTGCTCCCGGTTATCGTAACAGTAGCGGGTGTGCTCTCCGCGCCCTTGTAATTCACGACTTTGATATAGTATTTGCCGTTATCAATGGTACTAGACCAATACACTGGCCCAAACCCCTCGTCGGCCGTCGTCGGCGCAGTACGAGAGCCATATTTATGCGCGAATAACTGCGTGACGTAGTAACTGTAACTCAGCACCAATGTATCCGCATTGTGCTTGATGATAGCCACGTTATCCGGTTCATCATTGAGAGATTTCATTAGCGCTCCATGCGCGACCCCAAACACCACATCAGAATTGCGCTCCAGACCAAGAAACATGACGGCTTCCGAGGTGGCGGATTGTAGGGTTGGATTATCGAGTTGGATATCCCCTCCGGCGTTGTCAGGAAATATGGCTGCGTATTCGCCGACTAGGATTTTGTGGTCGCGGGGTACGTGGTTGAAGGCGGAGAAGAGAGAGGCGGTGGCGTCGGAGGATTGGTAGAGGTGCAGGTCTGCGGCAACGCCGGAAGGGGGATTGTTGAGGCTGCTACCTGGTTGGCAAGTTGTGCCTGGGAGGTCATTGTTGATGCAGAGGGAGGAGATGAGGGTTATGTTGGGGTACTTGGCGTGGATTGCGTCGTAGAACATGTTGAAGCGGAAGCCTTATTTGTTGTTAGCTTTCGTTGAAATGGTACTATGCATGTGAGATTACTTACTTTGATAGGAACCTGACCCATCGAAGAAGTCTTCATTTCCGATCTCGATGTACTTAATAGAGAATGGGTTAGGATATCCCAGCGCCGATCGTTGAGCTCCAAACTTGGTAGATGTATCACCCTGTGAGTGATTAGTATATGAGATCAAGTCAGATTAAGACCAAATACTAACCATCAAGAACTCCAGTTCATTCATTACATCGTCAACATATGGTCGCAAGTCTCCCTGCGCAATGTGTACCCCATTTAGATAGTAGCCTCCCCAAACAGCGAGAATTGGCTCCAGATTCATTGACGAGCACCACTATTTCGCATTAGTAGAACACAATAAGATGGGCTATTCACGTCTCAACTTACATCCATCTGTTCAAGTAATCCGAGGCCGTCGGTGTTCCAATAACCCCAAGTACCTGGACGTCCCGGGCGGTTTTCGATGGGGCCAATTGTATCACTCCAAATCCAGCGATGCGGAGGTGCATTTCCCTCTAGGTTGTTACCGCCTGGGAACCGTAGAAACTTGCCGCCGAGATTGTTGAGAGCGTTTCCAAGATCCACTAGACAAACATAGAATAAGTATCTCTTGTTGAAAGTCTTCTAGGATTATTGAAGTGCGTGAAAACCACATGCGGCAAGAAGTTGCAATACACAAGGGAGGTCGTTTTTACTTACTTCGGAGTTTCCCATCTTTGAAAGTCTGCTGCCAAACACTAACCATATTGACATAAATCTTTCGTCCAGCCACAAGTCCAGCATCAAATGTGAGATGAAAAGTGTTCTTGTGATCAGGTGCCGACTGGGGTACCGTGAAAACTTGAGCATAGTGAATCCAGCCTTGCGACTCATCCTGCGAGACGGAGAATGTAGTAGAAGCAAGTTTACCACCAGTCGTGTTGCTCCAGAAAGCACCTTCCATATTTCCATGGAAAGTTCCACGAAGCCAAAAACTGGCAGAATAGCGAGTAGCAGAAGTAACGTTGAAACCAACAAAACCTTCGTTCCACATTCCCGTGGTGCCAGTTGTGCCTGCTGGGACAGCTACTGACATTTGGTAGGGCAGAGCAGCTGAGAGAGTTGGGTTTGTATTGTCCAATTGCAAATCGCTACCCGGCCAGTTGTGCCATCGGGCGAGATTTCGATTTTGTTCGTTGTTGACTAGGTCAGGGCCTTGCATAGCTCGATTTTGTATCATCTCACCGTAAATTCCACCTATAGCAGATTAGTATTTTGCACGTTTAGATATGACTGCCGATAGAAATGAGAAATTCTGCAAGACCAAAGTCTACAAAGAAGGGTTTATGAAAGAAGAGGAGATGGGTTGCTTACCGTCACCAGAATGGTACACATCCTGGGATCTCATTAGCTGATATAGACCAAAACCAGCTGGACGGATACATTACCTCCCACAACAGCCCATATAAGAGGGGACTGGTATCAAATCCGCCGTCATTGGAGACGGTGAGGTGCAGCGCTGCTAAGTTGCCCCAGCACAGGGCAAATGCCACGGCACCAAAGAGTTTCTCGCAAAGTAAGTTCATGATAGGTAGTAGTATCAATGACGAAGGGTTGACAAGTTTTTGCCAAAAAGGGATCTTTGGGAGTATGATCTCTTTGGTAATGAATGAAGGCATTCAAACCTGGCTTTATACATCTTGAACAGCCGGTGCTATCATCATGACGTTCCATAGCTACAACATACGGTGAAGCTTGTGTGCAGCTGACCTCCATCATTGAAGTAATATGTGAATGGAAGAGGGGACGTTCTGGAGGTTCAATCGAATTTCAAGATAATGACGAAGTTGAGAAAGAGGTATAATGCGTGTCTTGTTTAGTCCCCACGTAAAGACGATGCTGAAAGGGAGACATGTCCTCTTTGCTGAAGGAGGTATTTTACAATTACTTATAATTACTGATTTAATCTTCGGTTTCCAGCTAATGGGAAACTTGAGAAACTATGCCCTCTAGGATATTAATTGGCTTTCATTACTTATTTTCTTGTAGGCTTCCTGGTCTCATTCTCTTCTGGGTACGAAACTACAAACGCAATTGAATGAACTATTTTGGCATTTTGGCAGACAAATCACTTGACTCAACTCTTAACTTTCACTTTTGTAAAGAGCAATATAATACTAATTGACAGAGTTAGGGTCTACATGTGTTAGTTTAGATTACCTTAGCTTACGTTTTCCAAAGATGACAAAGGAACGCTCTCCAATGATTTTGGGATTTATATACCCTAAAATAAGTTATAATTCGAGCAACTCCAACCCAATTTCCCGAAAAGACTTTTCCATTATCCTGATATAATTGTCCAGAATAAACCATCTGGGCTTCGTGATTCAATGTCCGGTGGAGAGTCGCAAACCAGCCTCGGTGCCTATTCATAATGAGGATCACACGAGATCATAAGGTCATGCGTAAAATTCAGTCACACGAGTTTACGGGCTCTGGGTGAATTGTAGTACAAGGTAGGCCTAGCGTCATGGAACTTTGTACAGACGTGCTACTTGTCGGCAAGTATAAACAAAGCTCATGCCGCCTCCCAAATAATTTCTACAGATTTCCCAACTTTCATGGGATAACCCCCACAAATTCATACAACACGCACCAAGCAAACACCATGGCGAAACCTTCCAAGAACTCATCTGAGCCTGAGACGGTGATCGTCGAGGACCAAAAAATTGATCCCCCTCCATATGATCTCGACACCAACGGGCTTCTCAAGTCGACCTTCGATGAGCTTTCTATCCTTCGCACACTCTTTGTATTCAAGCGAGTGATTCTCGTCTCGCTCGCGGTTTACACTGGTTATATTTGTGAGGGTTTCGAGGTATGCAAAGATTTACTACTTTGCGCCCAGACAAGGCTAATGTTGTACAGCTCGGTGCTGGAGGTAGCGTCATTGCCAATGCTGGATTTATCAAGCAATTCGGTACACGGGGTGGTGAAGGCGTCAGAGCCCTAAATCCTACTTGGGGTGAGAATTATTTGATCTAGTCTATTCTTGCGAAGCTGATCGTGTTTAGTGTCGACCTGGAGCGCTCTTCTTGTACGCCAAACCCTTATTCCTTACCCTTGAAGTCATTACAATAGTGCTGATCCAAGATAGAACGTTGGTCAAATTGTCACATTCACCCATATCTCGTGGTTTGCAGATAGGTACATCACATTGTGATCTCATCTTCGCAACTATCTAGCATTCAGTTCTTTAGGAGCTCAGCTCCTCAAGTCATAGAAATACCCATGCACCGCGTGCTAATTCGTCTTACAGGTTCGGTCGCAAGTCATCGTTCTATCTTGCATGGGCTTGGCTAGTTGTCGGCTGTATCCTCCTTAATACGGCCAAGACTCCAGGCGTCTGGGTATGTCAATGCTAGTTCTGCTCCCCCCTATTTACCCCGCCCAAAGTTAAGCGAGGACCCCAATTTGCTCCATTGGAACTCGCTACCTTCCACGAGACCTGAGGTTTATTAACAGTCGGGCTGACATTATTATAGGCAATAGCAAAGCTTTGCAATGGCGCAGGTATTGGTGTTCTTCAGTAAGTATCCCATTCTTGAGTGACTTCCCCGCTCTTGTCACTGTCACTGACCTTCGCAGGATTACATGCCAAGTATACATTATGGAGATCTGCCCAAACAGAATCCGCGGCGGCATGGTCACATTCCAGGCAGTCTGGTCTAATATGGGTGGCATTGCTTGCGCCGTAATGATGCAGCAGCTTAACTCGAAATACCCTGACAGCTACCTCCTCGCTATGAAGATCCTTTGGGCACCTATTGGAGTTATGATTATTGTCTGTATGTGGAACAATTCTCCTCTGGTTTAATAAATGTCTTTTTCACTCTAAATACTCTTATTGAAATCTGGAATGCTGATTTAGGATTCTTCAAAAACAGGGTCTCTCGTCCCAGAATCACCCTGGTATCATGCTCGCCGCGGTAACAAGGCAGGGGCAATGAAATCCTTGAAGCAACTCTATGGTGACGTTCGGAATTTCAACTTCGAAGAGGAGTATGGAATCATCGAGAGAACTATCGCGCATGAGAGAGACGTGCTCCAGGAGGACGCAAAGTTTATCCATGTCGTACAAGGTCTAAATCTGGTAAGCCCCTCTCTTCTGTGCAACTTATGGACGACAGTGGGCTGAGTAAGGTCTAGAAACGAACCCTCACGGTGGTACTGCTCGGAATTGGGCAGCAATTTGCTGGTCTTACTATTATCGGCACCTATTCCACCTACTTCTTCGATCTAGCCGGTCTCCATGATCCTTTCCTCGGCACCGTCATCCTCTCGTAAGATTACACCTCTATTGCCTTTTCTCTAACAGACACTCACTAAACCCAATCCCTTCCAGCTGCGTGAACCTCCTCGCCGTAATGGTCTGGTCTTTCAGCACCGACAGACTCGGCCGCCGCACCATCATCAACACATGCCAAACACTCGTCTGCATCATCCTATTCGTTGTAGGCGCTCTGTACTGGACCAACGCCACGAAAGGCAACGGCAAGGCCGCCACGGCTTTACTGGTCATCTCCTGTTTCTGGACTTTTATGGTGCAGATTATTATTATGTCTTACTACCTCTTCTCGGCCGAGCTTCCGTCTGCGCTACTTCGAAGTAAGTCCTTCATTCACTTCGTTGTTCTTGAACTTATCGCTAACATCTTACAGTTAAGACAGGGCCAGTGACTTTCTTCGGAAACTCCATCACCGGTATCGCCTCTTGGTACGTCGTCGCAACTCCTCCCTCTGAATAGAGATTTCCTGCTGATATATCCCAGCTATGCCACTCCACCCATGTTACTCGCACTAGGTCTCAAATCCGGCTTCGTCTACGGCGCCTTCTCCGTGCCCATCTGTGCACTCATGTGGATGTACCTGCCCGAAACCAAAGGGTAAGATCCACACTCGCACCCAACCCCCATCACCCCCCACCTTACAGCTATAAAAGCAAATCAAAAAAAGAGAGGAAAACTGATATTTTTATATAGTCGTTCCGCCGCTGAGATCGATGAACTGTACGAGCGAAAGATTCCCGCGTCTAAATGGGCCAAGACTGTGACGGCTGTGGAGGAGAGGATGCATGAGGTTGTTAATATTAAGGGGAGTGTTCTGATGGGAGATCGTGAGCGGGTTTGAGTGGATGCGATATATGGGGTATGTTTTGTGTTGTGGAAAGAAGGGATCTAGGTTCATTTAAGATACGCGGGATCTGCTATCAGCGAAGTTATGGCTCAAGGACGGCAAAGAGGCTTTGGTGACGACATTTTGGGGTTCTTTGGTTCTAGCTTTGGGAGTTACAGCCCGTAATGTCATTGTTCACTGAAGGCAGCAGGATGAATCAGTATTTAGTAATTGGCATGCCTTGAAAATACAGAATGAAGTGACAAGCCCGTACCTTGATTCTCAATGTCAGTGTGCCAGTACTCGCCATGCCCATAAGTCTGTATAGAGACCGATGATTCTCAGGAAATTACAGCTTCTTGGAAGGACAATTTCTTCATAAGTATTTTTCATTCCTTAGGACGTGGGTTTCTTACTTAAATACAAATATCCAATCCAATCCCCTCAAACCTCAAGATGAAACTGCGACCTCGCCCACTCCGCTCTCGGCGGCCACTCCGGAGCTTCATAAGCACACCTAAACGTATACCTCCCCGACCCCACCAACTTTCCCCCTTCCATCTTGCCCTCCATCTGCGCCACCATACTCTTCTGCTCCTGCGGCAAAATAACCAACGCCTTCGAATTCGGCGGCACAACAAGCGTCATCTTGAATTCCCTACCATCAATAACCCACGAACATGAAATCTTGCCATACGGACTTTCGTACGCGATATCAGCGCTGGTTATTGTGCCGCCGGGCACGGGCCGGACTGTGACGGTTTGCCAGCCGGGCTCCAGGGGACTGATGCCGCCGACATTCTTGTGGAGCCAGTGGGCGACGGAACCTAGGGCGTAGTGGTTGAAACTTGTCATTTGGCCGGGGTTGATGGAGCCGTCAGGGAGCATGCTGTCCCAGCGCTCCCAGATTGTTGTGGCGCCCATGGTGATGGGGTACAGCCACGAGGGACATTCCTGCTCGAGGAGCATACGGTAGGCGAGTTGCGGGTGTCCCGAGTTGGAGAGGGCATGTGTGATTAGAGGTGTGCCCGCGAAACCAGTTGCGATTCGGTATTTGGAGGAGTGAACTAGGTGGGCGAGACGGGAGGCGGCTTTGGTGATTTGGTCTTTGTGGTCGTGAAGTCCGAAGCAGATGGCAAGAGATAGGGCTGTCTGGGTATCTCCAACAAGTAGACCGGAAGGGGCGATATATTCATGCTGGAATGCTTTTCTAACCTTCAAAGCTTCTTTGGAGTATCGATATGCGTCTTCGGTGTAGCCAAGCAGAGCGCTAATATTAGCAATAGTTTCGGTCACTCGTACTAGGTACGCATCCGCAACCAAAATTCCATCCGTTTTTCCATTTCCTGGCTCCGAGGGTGGAGCGGCAGGATCGAGCCAATCTCCAAATTCCCACACATTTGGATCCCAAAGGCCTGTCGAGCTACGGGGAATACCTTGATCAACCCAGGCTTTCATGCTGGGATACTGTTTGCGAAGAATGTCCTCATCGCCGAAGCTGGTATACAATTCCCATGGTGTGAGAACGGTCACATCCTGCCACACTGCCTGAGGACCTGGAGGATATGGCGGGTGGTCAAATATATCAGGAACGACTAGTCCTGGAACCCCATTCTTTCCATTTTCCAATTGCTCAGCAGCAACATCTCCAAGCCAAGCTCCTAGGAAGCCCCCTGTCTCGTAGAGAAAATTTGCAGAGGGACAAAAGACTTGGATGTCGCCAGTCCAACCTAGTCTCTCATCACGTTGGGGACAATCAGTGGGTATAGAGAAAAAGTTCCCCCTCATGCCCCAACATACATTCTCGTGTAGTTTATTCACAAGAGGGTCTGAGCAGGAAAACCAACCAGTGCGCCGCATGTCACTATGCAGAACAAGAGCCGTGAGGTCTTCTTTGCATGGCATTCCAGAATTAGTCGGCCATCCATTGACTTGAACATAACGGAATCCATGGAAGGTAAATTTTGGCGACCAAATTGCAGGCTGCTTGCTGGACAGAATGACGTTATCGATGGGTTCGGCGTCACGTAGAGGTCGTACACCCAATTCTCCATTTTCAAGAACTTCTGCATGACTGAACGAGACTCGATTCCCACCCTGTCCCGGCAGCGGTAATCGTACCTGTAATTTGCCCACTAGATTCTGGCCAAAATCGATAAGTGTCTCTCCTGAAGGTGACTTGAAAATCTCAATAGGCTGTATTTCATCTGTTTTCTTGACTGGAGGGGAGTCAGATGCCACCAGTCTAGCAGATGGTGGTGGCAGCACTTCTACGGGCAACCTATTCGACGAATTAGCACGGCAGGAATTGCGCAGCTTGCGATAACCTGAGATCAAAATGGTGAGAGATTGCAGGCTCTTGAGGTCCCGTAGAGAGAATGACATCTTGATATCGGAAAACGCTTACCAGGAAGTCTCATCGAACTTGACGTCGCAGTTCCATCCGGGCTGCTCTTCCCGCGAATCATAATCCTCACCATTATAAATCTCGCTGCGAATCGTTGCGCTCTCAGAAGCTCGCCACGTGTCATTGGAACAAATATTGGTTTTGGCGCCTATGCTCGAGGTAACCTCGAGTTGTGCTATGACTGCCAACCGATCACCGTAAAAACAGCGCTTCCCCGCTCCCATTCCTAATCTCCCAGCAAACCATCCCTCGCCCACTTCCACAGCAATAACGTTTGCTCCATCTGGCGTAAGTAGATCCGTCACATCGCAAGTCTGCACGACCAGCCTGTGGTTGTAACTGGTCCAGCCGGGAGCCATTTCTTCATCACCAACGCGACGGCCGTTGATGAATGCCTCGTAAACGCCATAACCTGTGATGTAAAGTCGAGCTTTCAATATTGCGTGAAAATCTCCAGGTAGAGAAAAGACTTTTCGGAAATACTGCGGGCGGAAGGGATCATTCCTGCTGGGTATAATGGGTGAAGTAATCAACCTCGCTGTCCAATCTTCGTTGTGCAGCAATCCTGTTTCGACATTGAATTTGCTAGACCAATCCGTGCTCTCTGGCTTGAATCCGCTGTGATGTTTTGCTTTCCCATGAGCTTTGACTTGTACCCATGCAGACTCTCGTGGCTTCAAATCACGTCCTGGCCAAGGTACAAGAACAGAGTCTGATCCAGGTAAATTGTAAGTTTCTAGCACTCCACTCTCCTCACGACCAATCCGAACTTCGTATGACTCTTGATTCCAGTCTGTTGATTTGCCAGCGTCATGTGACGAGAACCGCCATGAAAGTCGGGGGCGGGTGTAGCCGATGCCGAAACCTGTAGGGTGGTGCTCGAAGGTTATAGCGGATATCTTGATAGACGACATGTTGAAATATGTACAACTTTTCAATAGTCACAACGGCTTAGGGAACGTTGAATTGTGTGGTTGTAGAAGGGAGTTGCATTGCTTGCATGGGTGCTTGCCGAAAAGTCTAAATACTAGCACGCCGAGGCGTCTGAGTCTAAGCTAGCGCTATCATCACGTGGGGACACTCGTGAAAAAGCTCCGGTTTGATAGGTCCTCTATTCCTGGCCTCAGACTTTCCATTCTGTGTCATTGTTTATGCTTCTAATCATATACTGGTAGGCCCAGCTTCTGTCATTGGCTCAATGCTGCAACCTGGTGAACCCATACTTTGACAATTGTCTCGATTCTGGAAACATATTATTAGAGACTGTACTTGAGACTTTACACTTAGCCCTCGAGGCTCTATTGTGCAAGTGCCCATAACTTAGAGAGCTGTTTGTTTCAGGCAACAGCCTAAAAAGGGGTTCGCTAGCTGAAGGCTTCCCCCACACTTGGATCTCCTTCCCCTTACTTTAGCTGCCGCATGCGAGGACTGACGCCATGAGCATGAGGATCCGCATACGCCGGAAAATGGCACAATAGCAAGTGCATAATGCGATTGCGGTCGGCCTATAGGAAGTGCCCGAATGTAAGTTGACATGTTGATATATCACTTGATTTTCGTTCTCTCTTGTGGAGTGAGTTTCTGTTCCTACCTAGCCTACCTAGTGGGCTGAACGCAGAATATGACCCCACCCCACATTGCCTGTTTCGTTCATTCCTCGTCGCAAAGTCATCATACCGCCAAGCACGACGAACGTGACTGTTGACTGTCTTCTGCACGCATCAGGGTGCAGCCAATCAGCATCGACTGCAGACCCACTTCTTGTCTACATAAAGCTGGCATATCCGCCGCTGTTTTTGACGAGCCCGACACCACCGACCAAAAGCCCAGCCCCCCCCGAAACCGCGCCATCCGCTTTCGCCAACCAGCAAACGAAACGGACATCCAAAATCCCTCGAGTGCTGCCTCAGGAACAAAGTCGTCGCAACCTGGAAAGTCGCGGTCGCATCCGACTCGGTCCTCACCTGAACTCACTTTTTACGGGCCCCGTTTTTCGTACCACCTCAGCATTGGAAGCTCCACTTGGGATCGCAACACCACGCAATTCAACGCGCCGCATCAACAACATTCGCAGAGGCAATAAAAATTGGCAATAACTTGTTAATTTCTGGAGAAGAAAATAAACTGGGAATTTCAAAGGTGAATATTTTGCGCAAGGGAGGGGGAAAACGGAAGGGCCAACCAACGGAGGAGAAGGGATATGCACCGGTTATACAATGCTGTAGCAGTACCCCACGCGACATCTATGAGAGCTTTGCATCCCGCGTGAAGCTCAAATTGAGATCGTAGGTTCTTCCAGCAGCTTGTAGATGCCTGCCTGCATTGCATTGTCCATTTGCGCCATCCTATCTCGCAGAGAGCTTGAGCTTGAGCTTCCCCTCGAACAGCTCCTAGACGCGTTATGCGCGCTTCTGCCATTCACCCCTCCTGTCTCCCATCTATCCCTTCTCGCATTGGACTCTTTTGCTAACGCGCTTTTACTCTCAGATCCGAACGAATTCACGCATGAGCACAAGCGGCGCGATCGCTGCACGGAGGAAGTCAAGATGGGAAAGCTACTGAGTTTGGGATCGCACCTCAAATACCCCATTACAATCAGCAAGCTGGTGAAGCGCCCCGGCGATACCATCAAGAAGCAAGAGTCCATCCTGCAGTTTACCTTCAAATGGATGAAGACAGTCGGCGACACCACGTCGGAATGGAACCATTGGGAGAAAGAGCAGACGACAATTGCCGACTGGGATAGTCCTACAGATGGTAGCATAAAGAGCTGGAGAGTGCGCGAAGGCCAGGTCATCACAAGGGATATGCCTTTTGTCGAGGTTGAGGAGGACTGTCCGCATTCCGTCCAGTTCCAGGGGCTATGTGGTATGTGCGGGAAGGATATGACGGAGATGAGCTGGGCGAGCGCCAGTGATGATACCGAGAGAGCGAAGATCAATATGATACACGACCAAACGGCTCTCCGCGTCAGCCAAGAAGAAGCCTCGAAGGCGGAAAGAGAAACACAACGGCGACTGCTGGAGCACCGGAAATTATCGCTCGTGGTGGATCTTGATCAGACTATTATACACGCTTGTATCGAGCCTACAGTTGGAGAGTGGCAGAGAGATCCGAGTTCACCGAATTACGAGGCGGTTAAGAATGTCAGATCGTTCCAACTCAACGATGATGGACCACGAGGAGTGGCGTCAGGATGCAATTACTACATCAAGATGCGACCCGGATTAAAGGAATTCTTGGCCAACATCGCAGAAAAATACGAGTTACATGTATACACAATGGGTACTCGAGCATACGCCATAAATATCGCCAAAATCGTCGACCCGGATAAGAAATTATTTGGAGACCGAATCATTAGCAGAGATGAGAATGGCAATATGACAGCAAAGAGTCTAGCGCGATTGTTCCCCGAGAATACTAAGATGGTGGTTATCATTGATGACCGAGCGGATGTCTGGCCAATGAATCGATCGAATCTCATCAAAGTGGTCCCGTACGACTTCTTTGTTGGAATTGGAGACATCAACTCGAGTTTTTTACCAAAGCGCGAGGAACTACCGAAACCCGAACCGCCGAAGCGGAGACCCTCGAAGTCGGAAGAAGATAAGACAGTAGAAACACCAACCGGAGATGCTCCCGCAGCGCCAAAGCCTACCGAAGAAGAGAAGAAAGAGGAACCTGCACCCAGTGGGGCAAGTAAAGTCAGCGCGTTAGAAGAGCTTGTACGGATGGGTGGTGGCGACGATCAACAATTACTGCAAGAGCAAACAGCCGAACAAGAAAAGTTCTTAGAGAAGCAAATAAAGGACCGGCCCTTACTGCACATGCAAGAAGAGCTCGAAAAAGAAGAGAGCGAGGAAGCTGAAGCCGATGCAAAGGAAGAGAAGAATGGCGAGACAGCAGCCGAACATCCACATCATCGACATAAAATATTAAATGACGATGATACCGAGCTCATTCATCTCGAAAAACATCTTACGGCAGTTCATAAAGCGTTCTATGACGAGTATGATGGTTCTCTTGTCAATGCTCATGGAGGTCGAGTCGCCCAGCTCAAGCCAGGACACAATAAGAAGCTGAACATCAAGGCAGATGCAGCGGAACTTCAGATAGTTCCTGATATTTCTGTTGTGATGCCTCGACTAAAGTACGTACCCCTAGCATCTCCCTCAATGATCGACTATACTAATCGGCACAGGGAGAGAACTTTAGAAGGCTGCGTGATTGTGATGTCGGGGCTAGTGCCGTTAGGAGTTGATCTATTGAGGTATTTAAAACCCAGTTCATATATGTCTCCCCGCGTACAGGCGGAGGCCGGAGCCTCCAGAGTGGCGAAAGCTCAAATAATTAAGGACTTTGTTGCTGAATGTCGTTTTAGATCCGAGATTGCTCTACAAGCCAAGAGCTTTGGAGCTCGAATTGAAATGAAGGTCACGAGGAAAATCACACATCTAGTGGCTTCAACAAGTCGAACCCGGACGACGAAAGTACGACAAGCGGCTAAATACCCACATATCAAAATCGTCAACCAGTTATGGCTTGTCAATTCCATGAGCAAGTGGGCGAAGGAGGATGAGACGGATTACCTGGTATGTTTTTACCTTTTCGACTTCAATTTGTAGTGATACTTACATAATCTAGGTCCACATCTCCGAAGCAGACCGCCGACGTCCAGATGGTACCGCCTCGAGCGGCCCCTCGATAGAAGGCTCCGATGAATCCTCCGACGAATCCAGCGAAGGCGAAGAACCCACCAGCCTCCCCTCTAGCCAAGAAGAAGCCACCGAGGACGACGAAGGCGTCATGCCCGACGAAATCGAAGGCCACTCCCCCATCGACGACCTCAAAGGCTTCAACTGGGACGAAGTCGACGACGAGCTCGCGGAATTCATGGGCTCAGACTCCGAATCCGAAGCAGACAGCGATCGCGAATCCGTGCACAGCGCTAGAGGTGTGAAGCGGAAAAGCGACGATACGGAAGAGGAAGAGGACAGCGATGAGAATACAAGCCGGTTGGCCAAGAAGCAGAATACGGCTAAGAGCCGCACGACGGGTCTTAAGACGGTTAAGACGCCAAACTCGATGCAGAGCGAAAGTAGTCTGCCGACACCGGGCGTTACGGGTGATGAAGAAGATGTTAGGGGTGTGGTGGAGGACGATAGTAGTATTGGCGATGATCTTGAGAAGGAAATGGAGGCGGAGATGGAGGCTGAGTTGGCGAGGGAGGAGGAAGAGGCGAAGAGTGGTAGTGGTTCGCCTGTTACGTGACCTGACCTGATAAGTCGACGAGCGCACCTCATTGGATTTCTGTGATACTTGGCGAATAGCATACCCCCTCATCATAGGCACGCGGCCATGGCGTTACTTTTCTGCTTTGCGATGGGTATCGGTATTGGGGGAGCAGATGATTGATGGATAGTCTTTATGTTGGTTGTTTTTTCGAGAAGGCAATGGATGGGATGGGTGCATAGCAGGGGCGTTTTATTTTATTTTACTACCTTTGAGCGAAAGAGCGTTTGGGAAAGAGAGAGCTTTGAGTGGGATGGCGGTTCTTGTAAATGAATTATACCTTTTCTACATCGAACTTTTGATTCTTGCGAATGTGAAAGCGCTGCCTTCTCTAAACACTTGATATACTCCAAAGAAATGCTGGGGGATATTCGTGAGGCGGTGAATCCCGGCAGAATCTTCCCAATTAGCACTAGCGCGAATCTTCAAGCTCGGCCGCATCCCAACCTCAACTCGAGCTCCTTGCAACCTCTCCGGAGCAATTGACACACAACACACAAACGCAATGCCTCAAGATCTGCCGCCCTCGGGGGGCTACGGTGCCGTGCAGTACAAGGTACGTTTCCCCCCTCAATCCGCATTCCCCAAAGCCCCAACGTTCGCGACAAAGCATGGGAGAAGGGGAAAGGAAAGGGTTAACGGGTGAGGGCTAATGGCGTAAATAGAGAAATCTCCCAGCGCGCGGATTCAGACCCGCGATTCTACTAGCGGGCGTTGCGGGTATATGCACGTTTGGGTTTTGGAAGTTGGGGAAGGGGATTAGGGAACAGAAGTAAGCCCAGCTTAGCTTGCTCGGGAGAAAATCTCGACCGGAACAGAGACTGACGCGAGGAAATAGTGAGCTGGCACGCGAAAAGATGTGGTCGAGAATTCATTTGATACCGCTGCTTACGGCTGAGGAAGACCGCGATTTGGTGAGGAGGCATTTGGCGGATCAGGCGAGGGAGAAGGAGTTGTTGGGCAGTGAGACGAGTCCGTATAATAGTGATCGGTATGTGGAATTGCTTTCTGAGATGGGAATGGAAGAAGATGCTAACATAAAATGCAGATACGTACGACCTACATACGCCATCACGCCGAATGCAGTATCCAAGTAAAGGCATGGCTGGAACAAATCTTTTGTATTGTACATAAACAGAGCGGGGTATCAAGAAGCATATGCAACATATCACGAAGGGTGAAAAACGGACAAGAGATCAACTACGGGATTCCAATGTCCATCCGCGGGAAACTCCTCACTTGCCCTCTCCAGCTCATCTCCAATAACATCCTTATGTCTAATCATCTCCACCACCTTCTCATTATGCCTAACATCAATACCCATCTCCTTACCCCTCTTCACAATATACCCATTAATATACCCCACCTCCGTTTCCCTGCCCGCCCTGAAATCCTGCAGCATAGAACTAGTATTCTTCGCTGTTTTCTCCGCTACATCTAGCACCTTACCCTCCAACTTCTCTATTGAGAATCGATCTTCCACACCCCCTTCCTCCCTTACATCCTCCCTAAGTTCCGGCAAGCGCGAAATAACCATACCAGCCTCCCCAAGCAACAGCCTCATAACCCTCGTAATCGGACTCCTAGTAAAAAGCTCCCCATTCCTACAATCAAAAATAACAGTAAGCGGATTAATCATCGCATTAACAACCAATTTCTCCAACTGCTGCATTTTTAACTCCCGACTCTCAAACGCAGTGGCGTTAAGTAAAGGCGCGTTAACGATTTGATCAAGTAGGTATCGTGACTGCTGCTGCTGCGAAGGAGAAGGGCATCCTACGGCCCCAATGGAAATATGTGCTTGTCCCGCAAACACTGAGTGGAATGCACCGAGGGAATACACCCCGTGAGATGTTATAGCTGCTAGATACGCCGGTCTCGATTTGGGGTCTGGGAATACGAAATGGGTTGCTTCTTCGATGGTGCCCATTCCATTTTGCGTGAATAGGATAGTAGAAGAGGAATTCAATCTGTGTTTTACACTTTCTAGTGCGATGATGGTGTGGAGGGTTTTTGTTGCGATGATGAGGTTGCTGATGTGCTCTGGGGAGGAAGGTGTTGAGATGGAGTAGTGGCCAGAGGAGTTTGGGACGCCGTTGGTGGTTAGGGTTATGGTGCGGTTGGCTGCTTCCCAGTCTTGGAGGAGGCTGGGACGGTGCAGGATGAGTGTTAGGGGGGGAGGACCTGGTGGGGTGGGGGTGTTGGCTAGGGCGTGGGAGAAGAGGCGGCCTAGGTTTCCGAGGCCGAGGACGTGGATTTGGGGATTGGGTGGAGGTGATTGGGTGGTCATTGTTCTTTGGAAGTATCTTTGGGGGTGTTTGAGATGTTTGAGGTGCAATTGGCGGGGGCGGAGGATAGTTGCCATGACTAGTGAGAAGATAGGATATAAAATCCAATTCCGAGGTTGTGGTTGTGGTTGCGGTTGAACGTAGAGATGAATGAAGACGGAAACATGTTGTCACGTCCTTTCTATAAGGAATCTTGGATTCTAACAATCCCGGAAAGTTGAACTGCTGAAGGATATTTCGATTGTTGAATTGGAAGTGATTGCATTCAAGATGAGGCTCCTTCTTACTCCGAGATTCCGAAAGGAGTTCGGTTTGAAGCCGATCACGTGCTAGCCGACCCAGCCTTCTTACGCCACCATCCCACCTTGCGCTTCTGCAAGCCAGATGCCACGTCTTCCAATGGGCGTCCTTCCCTTTCAAAACGCCATTCAAACTACCTTCTCACAGGCGGGGTCAAGGCTGATCCCCCGCCAGATTGCTCCATCAGGCAACCAGTTTTGGCTGCCTACGCGGCCTGACAAGGCAGGTACTTTGTACCCTACCCTTCCTAACAATGACATACGTAGCGTTTATGGCGGTCAATTCCCCCGTGCTTACGCCTTTGCAACTTCATTGAGGTTGGTTTTCTTTTCTCGTTTCTTTTCTGTCCTGTATCAATTGTAATACCTTCACTTCCGGAGGCGTCTTGTAAGGTGCAACGCGCGCGCTATCTAGGCTACAACATTGCAATAGAGATGACCACCTCAGACAATCTCTACTCCGCCGAAGATTCCGATGGCGAGTCCTTCAGCGAGGAGCTGAGCCCTAGCGATGGATACTTCAATCGTGGAGACCGTGGAGAACTTGGAGATAGGCGACCAAATGTCATGGTTCCGGACCCTTCAATGGACGACAAAAAAGTTGAAGACAAGACGTTGATCCCCACTCCACATCCCCAGGCATCTACCGGAGGGACATCGAGGTCGTCTCTTTACCCAATGCTGCAAACCGCCTCATCACGACCTTACGCGTCGCCTCCTTCGAGTGAGAACAATTCGTCGTCTCCTACCGCTTATACTCCCACATCACGCATGTCCTCGCGGCGCCATCCTTCCTTCTCTGAGCACACTCCTTTAATGAATATCCCTCCACCTGCTTACTCGGAGTCGCTTGTACCATCATCTTCCTCAAACGCTTCTCAAATCCAAACGCCTCGTTCCCCAACTCACACCAGGAACGATTCGACGTACAGTACATTTCCGGACCATCATCTGGAGCAAGGCTTCCTTCCGCCTCGCGAACCGGAGAGTATGGGTGGGCCTATTGATGCTGATGAACGGACACCACTTTCGGGGGATAAGCCTAGCCCTTCATTTCGGCGGCTGATTATCAGAAAATTGATTTTTGTTGCTCTTGTGTTTGCCATTATAGGTTCACTGATTACGGCCATATTATACTCGAAGATGCCTGTAAGTATGGCAAATACTGTTGCAACTTTCCAATGCCGACTTCTTTCTCTTTCCAAGCTCCAAACCAACCCAATACTGTAATTGCATATCATGGTTACGCGGAGAAGTTTGTAATGCATCTTCATACCGTCGCAGTGCTAATATTACCTAGAATCAGCACCCTGGGCAAAATATACCTCCATCAAAGGATGTACCTGCAGATGCCGACGGACCTTATTGCCCTTCGGCTACCTATAGACGGGACCCTGTAGTCTATGAGTTCCCAGTCGGAACCGACTTGACTGTTTTACAAATTACCCACGACAACGAGGGAGGTTACAGGAGTGTTTACGAGGTCAAAACCGCCGGAGAGATCAGGCTCCGCAGGATACCCAAAGACTCGGAGCATGGAAGTCAAGCCTATTTCACCGTAGACATTCATGTTAGTGATCCAGAGTTGGAAGTGTTCCGAAGCTGGGATGAGGATTCTCGAACTCTCAAAGTCAGCACACCAAAATACGCCAGGCTCAATTCGCGAAAGCCTGCCTGCGTTTCTGTTCAAATTACGGCCTGGTTCCCAGAGGACTCTGAGTTCACAGATCTTCTGATTGAGGCAATCAGTCTTGCATTGAGAGTCTTTGAAGACGCTAAGATCAAGGTTAATCGTCGCTCAAAATTTGCTACTTTGTCTGGAAATATATACTTCCCTGCCGTTAACGGGAGCCGGATTTCTATAGGAGATATTAAAGAACCTGATACACCCAAAATCACCGAGAAAGTCGAGCTCCCAATCCAGCTAGCGGCTGATTGGCGACCTAAGAGTGAACCTCGTCATCCTTTCTCGTCTCGACGTATACTTGTTGAGACTGTTTCGGGGTCTGTTCACGGCTCATACCCTCTTCTGGACTTGCTATCAATCTCCACGCAATCTGGAAGTGTGTTAGTTGGGGTACTCCCACAAGAAGCCGACAAAGATGTCCCAGTACCAGCAGATCTTGAAATCCAAACGATATCCGGATCAATCAAAGTCGATTTACCAATCAGCGCCGCGACAAACACTAAATTCGCCCCACCAGCGCGACGATACATTTCAAACGTCCACTCAAGCTCTGGTAGCATTTCTGGAACCTATTATCTTGGCACCTTGGGCAGCTTCAAGAGCACCTCCGGAAGTATTCGGGTCAAAGCCTTGCCAGTCATCGAAGCCAGCAAAAGTGATAGCGGCCCTTCACCCAGCAGGTTCGAAACCCACACCGTGAGCGGCACTCACGACATCGAACTTCTTGATCCCATCTTCATCTCTCACCTCAAATCCGTCCCCGATCAAGACAACCAACCTCGACCAGACCCTTACAGTCCAGTTGGCGATGACGATCCGTACATTATCATGCCCCCAACTTTAGACCGGTCTCTGGTGACACTGGATCCTACAAACGCCGCGAAGCAAAAGCTGCGAAGCGTGCAATCGAAACACACCTCCAATTCAGCAAGTGTTCAAGTTTCCTACCCGAGCGTGTGGGAGGGAACAGTTCATGCGAAGACTGTCTCAGGTGGTATTGAGGTGCAAGGGAAAGGGCTCAGGATGATCAAAGAACGGAAGGGGTGGGCGGGCAAAGAGGTGCTGGCTCGCAAGGGCGTGGAAGAGGATGGGGAGGGGAGCTATGCTGAGATGAGCGATATTGCGGGGAAGTTAGACTTCACTGTCAGATCGCCTTTGTAGGGAGGGGTGTTTGAAACGGCGTTTTGGTGGTAGGCATTCGTTTTGGGGATGTGATATGTGATACATATAGGTTCGAATTGGCGTCTGGTGTGTGGGAAGCGATATATAATCATTGCGCTAATATTACATTTTATCTCGACAAATCTGAGTTGGGCCCTCTTGCAAGGACTCTCACTGTAGCAGCACGACAACGACTATAGCAGCTGATTGGTCATTATGCCGACTTCCAGAAAGCGCCCCGACGGTAAGCGCTGCTTCGCACTCGACCTCTGTGCCCTCGTTCAGCCTTGCCATTTCAGGCAGAATCTCTCAAGGAAGCATAACATTCCTGACATCAATCCAACCCGGAAACCGCCTTTTCTGTACGTCTTGCTGCCATAGGCTCAAAAGTCAGTCGCGATCCAACACCCACTGCAGGGAAGAGACAACCAACGAGCATGGGCAACAAGCCCTCCACACTCTCGACACGTGAGGCTGCAGCCGCAAGTCCTCAGGTTAGTTGCTCCCTCCTCAATCTACTTCTCCGCAGTTCTACTTTGCAACACTGACTCATTAACTCATTGACTCATTGAATACACTCAGGACCGGGAGATTCAAGATAGAGGCTTTATACAACTCAGGAGTACACACGATGTATCTGTGGCCGATGCGCACATTCAGAAGGCGGACCAGTTTGTCTCCGATCTTCAAGAGGCTATCAATGCCGTCACATCAACCTCCAATACGGGACGCTATAAAGAGGTCCATGTGATGTTTTTATGCTGGCGCCAAGATAAATTGGGTGTCAAACGAGAAATCATAGATCTTTCGAATGTTTTGTCAAGAATGTACCGCTTTGAAACTCATCACTACGAGATCCATGGCGAAAAACCTGGCAGAGACACCCAATCTCGAATCGGACAATTTCTTGACGAGCACGATGCCAGAGATCATCTGCTCATTCTCTACTACGCTGGGCACGCAATGCCGGGACGCCAGGGGAGCGAACCTCCCATCTGGGCTGAGTAAGAATTGAACTTTATCTCAAATTCCATCTAACATATCATCTAGGTCCAATGAACCCGGGACGCTAACTATGGCAGCTGGAGGGGTCCAAGCTGTGTTTGAGGAAGCACATGCCGATGCGCTTCTTCTCTACGATAGCTGCCACTCAGCTCATCCAGCAATCAACTCCTCTGGTCATGGAGTCACGGAAGTTATTGCAGCCGCGGGATTTGAATTGCAAGCTCCCACAGTGGGAAGAGATTCGTTTACACATGCCCTCATCCAGGCGCTTACCCAAGCCTGTCGGGGAACACCATTTTCTGCAACCAAGCTTCACGAAATGGCTCTGAGATGGCTGAAATGTCGCACAAGAGACCATCTTCGCGATCAGCACGGAGATATTTGGACAGACCCGAGCGGACGACCCGCGCTGCAGCGAACCCCCACCAGTACTCCAGTTCACTGCTTTCTCACGGAAGAAAGGCCTCACAGAGGTATAATGCTTGCACCACTTCCTCTCAGGCCCTCGGAGACGAGAGCCAGTATACATTCTACATCGTCGTCTGATGCATCTACTCTGCCCTTGAATAGTCAGACATCTTCGGATTCCCATGTATCATCAACGACTGACCTTTCCGATGATTTGATGTCTGGCACCACCAACATTTTGCTATCTGTCCGTCTCGAAAATGACTATTTTCAAGATGACAATGCGGGGAATGTTTGGACTTGGCGCGAGTGGATCCGCAATATACCCCCCGGGGCGAGAGCTGTCAAGGTTGAAGCAATCTACCAAAGCGCGTCTACGCTGGTATTAGTGAGCATGCCGATCGCGTTTTGGGACGCTTTGCCGGACAATCCGGCATACTCATTCGTAGGGTTTGTTACCTCAGAGAACGGGGCTTCAACGCTTCAATATATATTGCAAGACCCTGTAGAACACACACGAAAGATGAAAAAATTGATTGAAGAGGTAACCAAGCAAGGCTTACAATCCGGAATAGACCTCTTAGCAGCGAAAGCGAAGAAGCATAGCATGCAAAAAGATGATAATGCTGAGGCCCATCCGTTGTTTTCACGCCATGTAAAGCGGGGCGGGCTTTCTGGCACTGAACCACATACCAAGACTTCGACGACTAGTTACACGCTAGCATATGAACAGAACGTGAAGGAGATCGATGTGTTGAGAGCCAAACTAACTGAGGGAGACGTGCGCATAAATAAGATAAGTGAGGAGCTATTGAAGGAGGTCGACCTGTTGGCAGCTGAGCTAAGTTGGAGAGACGAGCGCATAAAGGAACACAAGGCGCTTCTTAGAGGCAGGTCAAGTAAAATTGTTTATTTGAAGGACTTTTTGAGAACACACGGCTTTCGAGGTGAGAATTGACGTATTGTGTAATAGTTCAACTGAAACATCGACATGTGTGCAGCTCTGCATAGTTTGTATGTAGTGGATATCTTCTGGGTAATTTTCCATATGTGCCACTTCGTAAAACTGTGATAATGTCGCTTCGTCCTCTTTCGAGGAGTTTTATTGTGGGCATCACTTCTCAGCGCATTCGCCCCCGGCTCGCGGTGGCTTAACGATATGGGTTTGAAGGTTTTTACGCCACCCCTAGTCCGAATGTTGTGTACTTTTCTGACATTTAATATATGATGCTTAATATAACCCCATACGGTTACATTCTAGACTCATATTTTGGATGGAATAGGCAATGGGGGTATTGACAGAGGTGGGGTTGTACTAGAGGATAGCGGTGTACAGAGATTTCTACGGCAAATTTACTTTTATTTAAGATCTCAATCTGAAAATAAAAATGAAACTAAGCTAATGCAAATACGAGCACCTACATACAGGACATATAAAACTACATTTGACTTTCGAATGCCATTGATCCGCACAATTCTCGTGAAATACATGCGCGCAACGCAGCCCTCGAATAACCTCATCATCTTGGATCTCCTCTAAGCAGAAAACACTAAATTTGTCAATTAGTATTCATTCTGCATCTCCTCCACCAAATTGTAATCTATAATGGTCGCACTTACCAGACTTTCGCTTCCCAATTGGTTAGCGCATGTTCTTGTTCTTGGTCTGCTTGAAGGCGGTCTTGTTTCCAGGCTGAAAATAATTGGATGTGAGCTCGCTCGGCGGTGGGGTCCTCTGATTGTCCTGGCGGAGTAGGAGTGATATGTGTATTTGTGGGACGGTGAAATCGGTGTACAAGGTAACGACTATAAGAAGGGTGTTAGTGGTGGGAGACAGAATTTACAATTGAGGGGACAATATGTGAAGGGGGACGTACGTTACACAAGCCACTACGGAAAAGCCTACGACTACACCAACGATCACAAAAGCCAGCGGATTGCGTGCGGTAGCCGACCCACCCTCTTCGGGATCGGGATCAGGCGTGGGGGACCGAGCCGAGAGGGGTAGATACATGGAATATTGTGCAGTGACTACAACGCATACTCGTGAAACAAGCCGGGGCGATGTCTTTATATTGAAAGACAAAAGGGCTTCATCCCGAATCCACACAAGTCATACGTTGGGCAAAAACTCTTCGGATTGTCTGGTACCAAGAGAAAAGCTGCTGATTTAGATATTGCCAAGCTGCCAATTGCCAATGAGGGCGGTGGCGAGTTATCGACGTGGATATATGACCCAAGAAAGCCAAGAATACCCAGCACGATGACAAGCCATCCAGGAATAGGCTCTGTACTGTCCACATTATACAAAATTAATGGGTATTTCATGGAGTAATGAAAAAAGTTTATAGTTACGAGATTTTCTGTTCAAACTGACTGATGAATCCTGAGCAAGGATGACTGCTTTTGTTCACGGCGAGTATCTTTTCGTCCTTACATGTCCCGCCAAGGAAATTTTTGGCCCAATTGCAGTCTCGCTAACCACCCAAAAAATCTCTCTTGGCTTCGTTTCCAAAGCAACTTCTGTGCAGAACACAAGTCTATTTAATGTGACAATATGTTCGCAAGGACACAGTCTCCTAGCGTTCACATGCATGCCAACTTGTCAGAGAAATATCATGCAATTACAATTCACGTTTGACATACCAAGCTGGGCTTTTGACTCTGGTGACCGTTGGAGAGCTTGGCGCAAAGCCTTTGCCTCTTGTCCTCGCGTACACGCAAGCCAATCGCTGCTGGTGGTGTGAAAAACCTCGCGTCCGATCCAGCGGATATCATACGGCGATGATGACGATGGCGATCCTACCTGTGCCTTCTCCCGATCCCGATCTCCGGTTCTCAGAACCGGAGATTTAATGCGGGGTAGAGAAATGGGGAGTGAAATCAGGACTGGTGCTCTTTCTGATTGGCTCTAGAGAATCGTGGCAAGTACTTTGAAGCTGCACTATATTATTTGAACTCGAATGTATTTCCGTTCTTTTGATCTAACGCTCACTCAATAAATAGATCAAAGAGTTCGGTCAAGAAAAATGCCGCTGCTAAGATTTCAGATCTGCCTCATCAAATACCCGAATAAACTCATGGTAAAAGAGAATCGACTCCAGATGAGCCTCCAAAGAAATCTGTACTCGTCAGCTTAACCCCAATCTCTTTCAAAAATCAAACTCACCCGCTCGTTAACATCATGAATTCCACCCCACCCCTGATCATGCCACGCTCTCAACGGCCCAAAGCGATAAATCTGATCTGACAAACCCCAATAATCCTTCGTATCTGTATTCCCCTGCGCAATAGTCGGCGTCACCAGTACGTCATTCCCTTCTCCAGGTTCATCAAAAACATGTTTAATCACACCGGAAAGGCATTTCCAGCTGTTTGATTTATGACTTGATACAGGGGATGGCTCGAGACTTCTCTGCCATGATAGGGAGAGTGTACCTTCGGGAAGCGAGGAGGTGCTGTTGTCGTTTGCGTCTCTTGAGATGAAGTTAAGGCCGTGTTTATGGGCGATGGGCTTGATGGTTTTCATGAGTGCTGAGTGTACGTCCGAGAGAGATTCTTCATTTGAGATGCGGTAGTTGACTAGTGCTTCTGCGTATTGAGGTAGTGCGTTTGATTTGCTGCCTGAGTGAAATATTGTCACTGCTTGGCTGGTCCTCAATAGGATATCAGAGCCGAAATCGTGAGACAGAAGTTCGACGACTTTGTCGTTGTTTTTGCCGCTCTTGACGGCCTTTCGGAGCTCGCTGGAGATATCGGTGTCTGGATCTTCAGCCGTGCAGTGAAGTTGGTAATAGAAAGGGTTGTTTGGCGTAAGTCTCGACGGGAAGTTTTTGCTCCTGCTGTTTTCTAAGGCGACGACTGCTTCGGAAACAATACCGATGGAAGTGTGTGGTGGAGCCATGCTGCTGTGTCCGCCAGGTACATGGACTCGAATAACAGCATCCATGCATCCCTTCTCACTTGCTTGCGGAATGCCAAAAGTCCGTCCATGAATCTTCTGAATCCCGATGATACCTTCATCAACAAGGATGGCGAACGAATTTCGACCCCAGATTTTCTCAAGTTGTTGGGCAATTTGGTGTGCGCCGAACCCATTTCCGGGAGCCTCTTCGTCAAATCCAAAGCCGAGAACGACTGTGCGTCGCGGTTCGAAGCCTGCCTCTAGTAGGGCGGTTATGCTTGAGAATAGAGCAATCACGTTGTTCTTGCAGTCGTGGCTGCCTCTGCCATTGATATAAGTGCCGTCGAAATACCCGGAGAATGGTGGGTACTTCCACTGGCTCAAAGTATCTTGAGCAATGGGCACGACCTATTCAAGTTAGTATACTTTGATAACTCGCTGAAGGAAGAGGTTACATCTTGATGTCCAGTAAGTAGTATTGGCTGAAGGCTGCTGTCGCTTCCTCTCCAAGTATACACCAAGGCGTGAGAATTGATAACTTTGAGCCCAAGTTTCTCATGCCTGTATTTATCAGCTTTAGAGTAGTTCTTTCGAGTCCGGGGAGCTAAACATACAATAATGGAAAGGTCTTTTTGAAATAATGCTCCAGCTCGTTGAAGACATTCCATCGCTCATCCTCATCGACCGGTCCCATATCATCGAAATCCTCAGTTGGAATCTGAACAGCACCGCTCAGCCTTTCAGCACTGAGTCTCTTGAATGCATCGGATTTGAATAACTTTTCGACATTCCGTTCCGTGATCTCGGGATGCGATTTGGGTCCGATGACTTCTTGCGCGGGGCATTGAGGCTTCGATAATTCTGGCTTTATGAATCTTTCATTAACATAAGTGTACGCTGAAAGTATTATCAAACTCGAGGTGAAGAGTCCAAGTAAGAATTGTTTCCATTTCCGCTCTCGTGGCCGAGTTCGTGGATGTGCTGGGATCTGCCCCTCAAACGGATCGCCGTCACGGGGACCTGATTTTTCTCCCATGTTTGCTTTCAATGTATGCCGAAGATTTGCTACCTCTTCAAAATATGACCCGCAGAGGCTGTATAACAAGTACTCCCAAGAGGTATCGCGAGCTTTTGACCTTGTCCCACTTTTGACATGACGCCAGTGGCCCGCACGACTTATGTAAGAGGTAAGCGCTACAGTACCCCTGAAGACTTGCGGCATCTCTTTTGCCGATGGAAGAGGCGAGTCGTATTGAGTCGTATTCAACAATTCAAAGCTTGCCTGTTTATTGAGTGGATGAAGAAGTTGATGCTATTAGCAATGTTAGAAACCCGATGACGATCTCGATCTCCCACTCGTGGTGGTCCACAACCGCTTAGCGTCAGAGAACACAACCTCTCGTTCACGAGTTTGCTTGAGAGACCCATGTTTTGAGAGTAAACATGAGACATAGAGACCGGGAGCAATTTCTGTACACCAGGTTCTTGAAATGTGGCACTGGCGGTTCAGAATTTCAGAATTTTCAGCCATTATCTATCGACTGATTATAGAAAAGGCGGGGGACGTTCCCAAAATTTCAAGATTGTGCAAAAAAAACAAAATGGCAGTAACGTGCGGACTGTACGGTTGGTGACATTGGTGATGGAGAGCTTGCAAACTACTCACTCGATATCAAAATGAGCGAGGCCGTCAATATTGAAGATCAATTCCCGAGAATATACACCACCGACCTCGAGAATGCCTCGCATGTACCTTATTGCAAGAATAACTCAGCAGGAACGTTCTCGTATTCACTTTTGTGCTAATGTTACCTATTTGGTTGGCGGTTGTTTTGCTAACAACATAATTCATCAGTTTCTAGTCACTTCTCAACCAGCCAGGTCGCAATAGATATGGCCTGAGCCCAGATGGCTCAGTCGATGCACCAGCATCATTCGTCGTCAATTTCGGTATCAAATATGTCTATATCGAAACCAAGGCTCTCGATACAGTAGTCTTGTATTTGCGTTTGAGGGACTTATTCTCCTCTTCTTTGGTCCCACGAAAGTTCAGGTTGGTGAGATCTGTCTCGAACTTTAGGCCTCGTGTGCTCCAAGATTCTAGACCATTTGAAGGTATTCAAAGGGGTAGTAAGAAATAATATTCTACTGTGTTCGGAAAATGTCTGGGGTTTCATTTTTATCTTTATTTTTATACTTTCTACAATTCCAAGGCGGGGTTCAGGGGCTGAATAGGGGGGACTAGCGGCGTACTGTAGCAATCACGTGTGGACAGGCATGGAACCGTAAGACGGGTCAATTTTGTGCAAGCCACAAGCGCCAGCTCCCTGACCTTATGCCGCTGTAAAGCCACAATGTAACCACTCTATCCCATGACTCTTGAGAATAAGAATGCGAGAGGGTATTGAGAACTGAGGTGCAATGACCGCGTCGCAATCTCACGATAGGTGTTGAATTACTTTACACTGCCTACCTCAGGTACGCCGACCGGCTTGAAAGCGAATTTTGGGAAGGACTCCAACAATTTCGAGATGGGCAAGCCAAAATGGCTCACATCTCTCAAATCCAAGGTCCTACACCACGGCAAAGTGAACAAGAAGACTGAAGAGGGTGCAAAGACTTTCCTGGAACAGACTCAAGCTTCAAGTCCGACCACTGCCAAGCCATCCACGTCTGTCTGTAGGAAGAAGCTCACCTCTAAGGACAGAACACAGGCGCTAGCGCTGTTGCATTCGCAAGGCTTCAATGACCTCGAAAGGAAGAACGGCGTCGAGACTACAGACATGCGAAATGCCTTCGTCTGGGCACTCACCAATGGCAATGAGATAGTAGCCCAATTCTTGATTGAAAGGGGTATCGATACTACGGTAGCATCTCAGGTGCCACCTTTAATCATCGCAGCTAGACATGGCCACAAAAATATCGTGAACTTACTCCTGGACCATGGTGCAAACATCCACGCAGAGAACCACTTCGGCAGGACTGCTTTGATCGAAGCTTGTCTCAAAGGCCATAACGCTATGGTGAAGATCTTGCTGGAGAGAGGTGCCAACGTCTTGGAGAGTGACTCATCTGGCAGGACGCCGCTTCACAAGGTAGCCGAGAAAGCTCTTACGTCGCTCGTAGTGTTACTACTTGAAAACGGTGCCAATGTTCACTGCCAAGACACCCAGGGGCTGACGCCTTTGAGCGACGCCTGTGGGACGGGGGATGCTGCTGCTGCGAGGGTTTTGATCGACAACGGAGCGAACATGATGGAAGGTGACAAAATGGGTCGGACTCCACTTCATAAAGCAGCTCAGAACGGACGTGAGGAGGCAGTTGCTTTGTTGTTAGAAAAGGGGGCTGAAGTTGACGACAAGGATTATTTCGGGAAAACTGCATTGCATAGAGCTGCTGAGCAAGTTATGAAGACGACGGGAAAGGTGCAGGAGAGACATGAAGGTGTGGTCTGGCTGCTGATTAAAGGAGGTGCTGATCTTCTCAGCGAAGACGATGTTGGGAATACACCTCTTCAATTGCTCAAGGGTGGGAAAAGGAAGCGACCTTTCTCCAACAAATTTGAAACTTTCTTGAAAACCGGACAGCAAGAGGGCGACGAGGAGGCAGGTGCATCAGAGAGGGTGACGGTTTTCAAGAAGAAGGAAGCGAAGGGCATCCAGCTTGAACCGACGATCTTCAAGAAGGAAAGGACCCGCCACCATCTTGAATCAAGCAAAGCAACTAGCTCGCAAGAATTTGGGAAACTGCCAACTGCAAGAACATTACACCCGAGGTGGAATCACGTCACGGATGTTCCACCGATGATACTCCCTCCAGGAGGAGGGTATCATCCAGGTAGGAGCAAGTATGAACGGGAAACAGGTTTTATTGATCCTCAAATTCTGAGGTGGGATTGAAGTCAAAATTTGGCAACAATCTTCCTTCCTCACTTGGGGAGCAACACGTCTACGCTCCTTCCGTTCTGTCGAACTGCACAGCTTACTCATTTGGCCTCCGACAAGATTCTCTCCCTCTCCATACATCATATTAGAGGTTAGCAGTACTAAATTTCCAGCAGTCATAATCATCGTACCATTCATTATTTTGGATCCTCACTCAACAATACAGCTCAGCAGTATTCTCCAGAATCCGATATGTCAAAAGAGAAAAACATCAAAGACCTGGTCCGAGAATTCAATGATCTTCCGCGGCCGCCAATTTTCCGTCAAAGGGAGAAGGGCTCTCTGAAAATGTGCCATTTCCTATGGAACATTTAGACGGCGTATACTGACCTTTGTTTATAGCGTCCACAATCACTGGCATGTCTCAGTGCGCCGTCTCGACTTAGGCTCTACAGCAGCGATCCATTTCATTATAATCGTGCAGCCAGACCATGGCATTTTCCATAAGCTAGGACTCATCGAGGAGCGACTGCCTGGCGGTCAAATAGTACGTAGGCCCACCAGGCTCTTGTTTTTTTTTTTTAATTGTCTCAGAACTTCCCGGACATTCGAAATCGAGCAATGCTAACTGGACAGGCCGATCTAACTGTTGGTATCACAGGTATAGTCACTCTACTGCATTAGTGAGGGTAAATGGGTGGTGTTACTATAGTTATTGATGATATGTAGGTAGGAGGGTAGACTAAGCTAAAGGGGGTGAATATATGGAGCATCGTGGTCATGTGATCACCGCCCTCCAACGCTACAAACACTAGTAACTGACGCCGCGATCCTCATCATCGCACGGGTAATAATCGAAAAATCTGTGAGCCAGAACCGCCGACCTTTCACCTAGGTCACAGATGACGTCGCCCTAGGAGAGAGAATTGTCTCGACGATGAGAAGGTTGGGATTTGACGAACGTTTATGGGAAATCGATATGCGTGCCGCCAGCGACGCCGAAAACCGGGTCAGTGAGGAGGAATTCGACCGTTATTTGGAGACTGCCATTCCCGCCGCGATTCCCAAAGTGGCGGAGATGTCCAAGAACTTTGACCAGCTGAAGGATTTGGGATTTGGCAATGACCAGATCGGGAAATTGCTCCAAGGACGTCCTTTGTGACCGGTCAGTCAGAACTATGTCCTAGTCCGTGCGGGACATTTTTAGAAGTAGGGTTGGATTAGTCGGCTGAAATTGTAATTCGGGGGTATAACTTCTGTGCTAAATACATGGGGTGCAGAATTCCACTAGCAAGCTTGACCGCACTTTCTCAAAAGAGATCACATCCACCCACCCAATCCCCCCTTCCTCCAAAGCATATAATTCCAGACGCCCGCCCATTCATAAAGTCATCAATTAAAGACACACGCAATGAAACGAAAGATGTTCAATAAGGAGAATTGACCACATCATCCTTGCCCAACTTGTACCTCGCACTATCTCTCGTGCCAATTCTTCCGGCATCGCTTTGTCTGCCACCAAAGCTCCCCCCGCCGAACCGTGCAGGGGTAGCGATACTCTCACGAGTAGGTTTCTTGAATGTTTGCTTGGCGACCATGTTGACCTCGTTGGGCAGAGCGACAATGACGTTCCTATCACTGCCGTACTTGAAGTTATCAGCCTTGACCTCCTCGGCATATCGCTTGATGGTATAAGGATCTTTCGCTCCCCTCAAAACTTTCTTCATGTTCCAGGTAACGATGAAGGGACCGGTGGCCGTGATGATCGAGGTTTCTGACAAGCCTTCTCCAGTGTTGAAACGCGCGGGCGTGAAGGACAATGGGACGCCGGTTTCATGCTGGAACTGCGCAACATGGGATGGCGTCAGACCCAGGCGGCGGGGTTGAGGTTTCGAATCCTTGCCAAAAGGGGTTTCAAATCCAAGCTTGCCCTCGTTCTTGCCCTCCTTTTGAAGGGCATCGATGAGCAGTAGATATGTGCGACAAGTGGCAAGTACCCAGCGACCATCGGCACTAACATCGAGACCGATAATAGGCTCACCAAGAGCAGGAATGTGAGTCTTTGCCCTGATTCCCAGACGGTTGAACATCCGAATGTCGCCCTTGTTGCTGGCGACTGCAATGTAACCCTTTTCGGTAGTTGATGCAGCTGAGAATTCATTCTTGGACATGTACTGCTGGCATTCGGATTCAACGAGCTTGTTACCTGCGAGACGTGGGTCGATACGGAAAAGAGCGTTCTTAGATAATCCAAGGAAGGTTTGTTCCCCAGTCATTTGGGCAAATTTGTTTTCGGGTGTGAAAGTGTCGACCGTGATATCATCGTGTACCTTCCACTCATCCACAATTTTGCCATATTCCAAATCCATGCGGTACAAAGAGTGGGGATCCTTCTCGTTTTGCAGGATCAAATTCGTATCTTCGGCGTGAAGCATGACCTTCTTCGGGCTGAAAAGCGTGCCCTTTGGCGTCTCGACTTTGGAAATATTCGTCGAGAATTCTAGATTGTTGTTTGGAGTGTGCTTGAATACTCCAATTTTCGATCCACGAACCACAAATGATCGGTCGTGCTTGTAGCCGACCGCGAGTTGAGAATTAACATTTCCGTCATCATCTCTAGTGACCACATCGTCCTCCTCGTCACTGTCGTAGTGTTCACTTCTCTGGCCATCATCTTCCTCAGAGCCCTGCTCCTCTTCTTCTTCTTCTTCCTCCTCGAGCGGTCCCGCGTCCTCCATCTTAAGATCCTGGAAGGCCTCCATGACGTAGTCACGTTCGTCTTCCTTGACCTTCTGCCATTTGATCTCGTTCAATTGTTCCCACAAAGCCTGCATAAGACCCTCTTGGAAACGGAGAATAGTAGCTTCATCTTTGAATCGGAGAAGCCACGAGTATGCATCGCCAGTAGACGAGTACGCGTTGAAGATGCAGGAGAGGTACTCGAAGTTGAAGACAGGATTGATATCGGCAATAATTTCTTGGCCGAGCCAGTCGTGGCGCTCTTTGCTTCCAATCTGTAAATAATAACGCCAGTTGCCGATTTCATGTACGGTTGCTTTCACCGCCGGATCCTGGAGAATGAAAGACCCCGATGGAAAGTCGAAAAGATGAAGTTCGCCGACCTCCTGCGCCAGAATACTCTTCGACTCGGGATGCTCACCAACGGGCGGTGCTTCTGTTGGGGTCTCGTCTCGGGCCGGTGTGCTTCGGGAGGCCCTGGAAGACTTCGTTGGGGTACTCTCTCTCTTCAGGGCAGAATTCGCGGTACTTCTCGCCGGTGTGGCCATGTTTGTGACGGGTGAAAGAGCGTTAGGACTATGTGTCGGGCTATGGATTGGACTCGCGCTTGGTATTGGTTGTTCGTCGACAAAAGTGAACTGTGCTAGGTCTTGTGTAGTGGCGGTAGTGAATGGCTTTCGGTGCTTTCGTTCGTATTGGCACTGAACAGCAGTCAATTCGAAGGCTTGCACCTGCCCTTCGTCGATCGAATTATCGCAAACGAATTCGTAGAGGTCGCCGGCGTCGCCACTCAAGTCTCTCCAAGCAAGAACCTTCTCTCCTCCCTGTCGAATTTCTGATCGGAAATGAAGCTCTTCGTCGAGCAGGAACGTCTTCTCGTCTCGCTCGGCGGCCAAGGCAGCAGATTCTGCGTCTTCTCCGTCCTCGTCGTCTAACAGCTCCTCTTCGCCCTCTTCGTATGCGCGCTGAATGACAAGCTGGTATTGGAATTCCTGGTTGGTTCGGCGGATCCTGGCCGCACCGTCCTTGAATATGAGTTCCGAGTAACCTTTGGGCGATAGTGGTCGAACAAGGTAGAGTTGGCCCTGTGGGAGTTCGATCATAGACTCTTTCGAGGAGTCACCAAATATGAGTTTCCCAACTGCGTGGACTGTTAGTAGTAATTCAAGGTTCGATGCTCTTGGGAGAGTCGCGCCTGCCTGCTTGTTGACGCGACAGAGGGGTTGGAATTCTTGGAAGATAAACAAATCTAGAGGGGCGTACAGTTTCTGAGGACATTCATGTTCACGGTGTCTCTTCTATCTCGAAAGAAGTGGGAGAGGATATTCTAGACAGATGGCACAGTACCTTGACTCCCACGACGATGTTGAAGAGTTGTGTAGAAGGAAGTTAGGAAGTTTGGAAGTTTGGGTTGGGAGTCTTGAAATATTGCGTGGAGGGGTTGTGGCGTCATTGACGGCAAACCTTGTTGTGGCTGTGCTGTTCTGCACTAGCCGTATTGAATGACTCAGGTGGGTTATTCGCTTCCTGGTTAACAACTCTCCTTTGTCTCTTAAAAAGGTCTCAACGGATTGAATCAAGTTTGGGGTATTGCGATGGCCTATTATTTTCCAGCAAGTTCTTTCGTCTTTGAATTGCCACAAAATAACTGAGGCATTCATGTGTTCAGACCAGCCGCGTTGCCTGTCATTGCTTATCACTCTCAAAGCTTTTCTTGGTCATTAAATACGACTCTCCTAGCCTTTGAACTCATGTGAGCGTCTCATAGTGTTTTTGAGATACGCAAAGTTAAAAAGGGGTTCTGCTTGGATTCTTGGGGAAAGTGAGGCAGAGGTGACTCAGAAGATGAGGGGTGTCAATTTTCAGAGGCAGCAATGACGCGAATTTGGTTTGATTTGAGATTCTGGTCACATCTTTCTAAGTGTAGTAGTTCTACAGCCTAGGCAGAATCATGACAGATTTACCTTGAGCTGAAGAAGTCACAAATCCTCTCAGAACCCGCCGAGATATATTCCAGTCCCATTACCTTCACGTTACAATCGCTGAGTCCTTGCATCGTCTCTCAGCACCCAATTTGAAATCCGTCTTCACCTCGTCCATGACTTGTCTCCATGTCACCCATCAAGCTCTACTTGCTCGTTGGTGCCGGGGTTCCGAACCAAGAATTGATCGGGTTGTCCGTGCCAATTAATTTTGCAATAATCGGGGGAACACCAGGATTCTTGGTCATAAATCCTAGGACCTCACTCGGTATGCGGGCATAAGCGCGGACAGCCTTGATGCGACACTCGGGGGTGTAGTCGAGGAAGACATCGGCGCTGAAAGTCACGGGCACTGGGACAATGCTTCGTACCCCAAGAGTCTGATTGGATCCTGTCAGCGTTTCCATCATTTCACTCGGACAGGCCAGCTAGTCATAAAAACAGCCGGCTAGATAATGGGAATACGGCAATACTGGGAAACTCACAACATTGGTGTTGATGGCCATGCTGTTATTCTGTGGGAAATCGGTATAGAAACCAGTGACCTTAGAAAATACTTGGCGAGTGAGAGTACCAAAGTTGACAATGTCGTTACCAGTGAACCCCACCGGAGCACCTGGAAGACCATCCGCGAGACTGGTTCCCCTCTCATGTTAGTATTGTCCATTTCCTTGTCTTGATGTAGGGCTGGGCTCGAGCTTGAATTGTGGATGAATGGTCTCGGCAGCTCTTACATGGTTAGGATACATTTTCCATCAAGCCCACGATCACCAAATGGAATCTCACGAAAAGCCTCATAAGTCGCGCCAGGTTCGTTCTGAGCATAGGCGAAGATGACTCCTTGGCCCCCGGCAATTCTCATCTCAGGTGTACATTGTGCGGCAGTGTCCCGGTATTCGACCGCAGCAGAGTTCACTCCGGCCATGGCCGCTAAGGCGAGGAAAAAGGTTTGAGTGAACATTTTCGCCAATTTTCACGAGGAGAATGAGGAGGTTCAGTTTAAGCTGGACCGATGAATGCGTACGTACAGGAAAACGGCCGATGCTCAAATAATATACTCAACTAGAGACACTAAAGCTCTTGTCACAGCACACCTAAGCGGGGGGCGTTTTTCCAAGACTTTCGTGCCAATGCCAAGAGAAGTTTGAGGCCGCTGGCTTTGAATTATTTGCCCAATTCTAGAATAGGGTCTAGAAAAATTCTCTAATTTGACCGTAGATCACAGTACAAGATGGCAAAATGAAATGAGGACCTCGAATTTTCATGCGGGAACCATCTAGATACGACTTGCTATCCGTTCAGCTGCCAATTTATTAGGTGAATTATAGAACCTTACGCACCCGACTAAAAATTGAGTTTTTGTAAATATCGAAAAGAAAATTTGTTTAACTAGGATGAACCATCTTAGAACTTCTTATCACATGGGCTTTTTTCCTTAATATTTGTTTGATGTTGTGATGGTTACCAATTTCTAGAACTCTGGCCGAATTTCGGTGAGGAAACGTACTTTGCCTGCTGAAAATCAGCACCCAGATGGGAAAGCGCTGCTGTCTTGAGTGCATTAGTGTGTGGGACATCGGGATCGAATTAAGGAAGAAGTACAGCTTAGTGGGCTCGGCGATAGCTTTTGACATAAATCTTATTGATGGTCGGCGACCGAGCAACCCGCACAACTGTGACACTGCCTGCAAAAAGCACTATCGTAGCGACTCAATAGTCTAGAAAATATAGTGATCATCTGAGATGCAGCGATCTCCAGGGCTAGGTTAGTATTGTAGCGGCAATTTTTAGCGAGTCGGTCCCTGAATATCCAGGGGTAGGGATCTGGTTACGGGGCATCGGGCCGCTAAATGCCCTTGGTACTGAGACTTATTTGCCAGAACCTCCATCAATGTTTTATAACTGTAAATCTACTTCCATATTCTTATATATGATATTTATGTGGCCCCTCCTTCTCGTTCGTTTCAGATTCGCTTGCTTTATATACAAGATCAAATCCTTCGAATTGTTCCAAGCTTGCACGGCATGTCTTGTCATAAATGGAAATTCCCCTGAGATAATTCAACTGCTCTCTCTTCTTGCCCGGAATATTTGCGCCCATATACCAGGAGTCAGTAAGCGGAAACAAAGTTTTGTCATTATCATCCTGGATGTCTTTCTTCCACTGTTCCTCAGCTTGTCGCTGGGATTCAAAAGTCTTGATGCCTTCATCGCGAACCTTCGTGAGCATATCCGCTATGAATTCAACCTGCATCTCCACAAATATAGGGCCGTTTGTAAATGCAGTTGGTGCTACATGCAAGAATTAGCTTTTCCTTGTGACACAGTTTGTCGAAAACTCGTGGTAATTGTCTCTTACCTTGGGGCCCATATATCATGAACATGTTGGGGCAACCACTGACAAACATTCCCAAGTGGGTGGAAACACCATCTTTCCAACGCTCTCTGATGTCTATATCATCTTTTCCCCGTAAGCCCATATTAGTGAGGCTTCCAGTCATAGCATCATAGCCTGTAGCGAGGACCACGATATCATATTCGCGCTCCTTGCCATCGTCGCAAATAATCCCTCGCTCAGTAAATTCTCGAATGGGATTTGCTTTGAGATCAACAACATCGACAGTATCTAGATCCAAACACTCATAATAGTCCTGCTCCAAACTACTCCTTTTGGTTCCAAAAATGAAGGGTGGTTCGTCAGGGGCTAGGAAAGCTCTTTTCACCGGGTTCTTGATTCTCGGGCGAGTCTTCCGTAGCCAAAAGTCATATAACAACTTGTTGCTTTCAAAGTTTCGTAAATAGTCTCTGTAATTGCCGATGTTAAAGTTAAATCCACCGCGATTCCAGAGTTCTTCCCAGAGCCTCTCTCGTTCCTGGACGGTGGCATCGCTCACGGCCCCATCTTGGGTATCAAACGCAAGCCCGGAGGTGGTTTGACGAGCAAGTCTGAAGATGGATTTATAGATTGACTTGTTTTGATCCTGCTCCTCTATGGTAAGGTTTCTCTGGCGCATCGGTAACGAAATTGAAGCCGTCCGAATGTATACGGTCAGATGACTAGCTGTCTTTGCCATCTCTTGCACGCATTGTACTCCTGTGGCTCCACTGCCAATAATCGCTATGCGTTTTCCGTTCGTATCGAGGTCTTCAGGCCAAAACGCCGGATGATGTAACACGCCTTGGTATGATTCAAGATTTTTGAAAGCAGGATAGTGGCTTTTAAATGAACTTCCTGTCGCGCATATCAAGTATGTGCAAGTTGCCGTGCGCCCATCTTCTGTAGCTATTTGCCACTTCGAAGACTCTGTGTTAAAAACGGCACTAGTGACTTTGGCGGAGAAGCTTATGTCTTTACGTAAATTGAGAACTTTGTCGACGTGGGCGAAATATCGCCTGAGTTCTTCGTGTCCAGGAAACCTTTCGGACCAGTTCCAGGAGCGCCATACTTCAGGAATAGTGAACTGGTAGTATGGTATCTCGGAGTCGACACGTGCACCTGGGTATCGATTCCAATGCCAAACGCTACCAAGGGATGTACCTGCCTCGAAGGCATGTACACGGAAACCTAGCTTGCGGAGCTGGTGGAGGGCATATGTTCCTCCTAAAAATTTGTGTCAAATGGCAGATTCGTTAAGCTAGGCCCTAGAGGAGCTCTGGTATCCCGGAAGTGAACGGACTGTCTCCTGTGGATGCTTACCAAAGCCAACACCGACGACCAGGACATCGAGGTCTAGATTTTGGTGCTCAACGCCGCTCATCCCATTGAAACCCATCGCATGTATGAATCACCAATGTGCTCTGGTCGATTCTGGAAGAAATGAAGTGCTCTTGCCAACGTCAATGTAAAAGAATATGTTCCGATATTGCAGAGAGTTTTTGTATCGTGAAGAAGGAGTACCAAGCTTACTGTTGGTGGCGTAGTCGCCCCGGAAGAATTTTTCCGGAAACAGTGATATTGATGGTCAACTTTCTTAGTTTTGTTGGTCTCCGGGTTGGACGGTACAGCGGGAGCGGGTATTTTTATCTTGAGATCCTATGAATCTAATTGCAGGCATGAAGTGCGGCGCATTTCAGCACTACGTAAGTGCGGGGTCTTAGCGGTGTAGTCGACTAAGACGTGTTGCCCAGCCCTCTACTGTAGTATTTTCCAAAAGGCCGAGAATAAAAGTCTACAGAAGATCGACTACGTGTTAGACAAGCCATTTCTCTCTTTGGTCTGGGTTTTTGAGAGCAATTATCTCAGAACAATTATCGGCAAGTAACTCACTTCAGCATTGCTTAGAAAGAACACAAGCATATTAAGTTTGTCTCCGCGTTATTTTTGAATAATACTATTTGCTCGGTGGCATTCCTCCTTCAATCGGAAGACCTTCTTATTTAGTTGTTTCTAAGGTATAGCAGTAATAAGTATTATCGGGAATTCTGGGTCCCTTGCAAAGCCAACTACTTCGGTGCTGTTTCCCATAATCGTCGCTGGCGCAAATATTATGCTTGCCAATGTCAAATTCATTTCATATCCCACAATGCCAACCAAAAGAGCCTTCCCCTCTTTGATTAAAATTGAGAGATAAGTTTGCCCGCGGTGACCTGCCTCGCTTAAGCCCCTTTTCTCGAGCAGCCTCGGACTCTCCCCCCTTTCGCTAAGTGAGACACGGATATGCTGCGTTGCAGTCATCACAAAAGTGAAAAGAAGGAAGACTACATCACCTTGTTTTACTATAGATAAGAAGTCGTGCTTTGGCCAATCGAGCAAAAGAGTGCTTCATGCAAACTACAAACAAAAATCTTGAAGCCGTGACGGAGGTTACATGTCAGCTTGCTCAAAACTTTGCAATTAATCTTCAGTATCCGTTGTTTTTCTTAAATTGAAGGCATGGATTCTCGAGAAATGTGCATGTGCTAATATGGGCTTTGGAGCCTGTTTTCTTTTCTATCAACTCAAATACAAAGTACATGAAATTTTTCAGATTCATCAAAACATGATACATTCGCCGCAGACATTGGGCCGCACAAATCTTACAACAATAGGGTATCATAATATGCAATCCTCTTCCCACCACTAACCCACTCTCACGGTATCTCCACCGGCTTTTTCACCTCCCTGCCATCCACCTCTCCTCTTACACCATCTCCGCTCACTTCTCTGACCTCTCTTCCCCCAATTTCCCTCTGTGTATTTGACGTCCCCATTGCCTGCCCCTCATAACTCCCATTGGCCCCCAAATACGGATTCCCACCATAAGAAGTCCCCACAACCGCCTCCGGATCCGACCCGTGATTAACAGTCTGATAAACGTGTGAAATCTCCTTATTGCTCTGTACTTGTTGCCTCCTCCGTCTTCTGCGTTTGATGACTACGATGCTGATGATAATGGCGAATATGATAACGAGGCTGACGATTACGACGGGTATGGCGATGGCTAGTGCTGTAGTGGTGGAGATGCCGGCATCGACTTTGGCTTTTGTGTCGTTGAAGTCGGAATCGAATGATGGATTCTGGTGGTTGTTAGCGTTTTAGATCTGGGATGAGGGGAATGGAGCGCACTTACGGAGCTTACACCAGAAGAAGACATTTTTGCAGCTAAATATAGGAAATTGAAAATTTTGACAATCACTTTCGCGAGGGAATCGTGTTCTTTTCAAGCATTTTGCTCGATCGTAAGTTATGGCGCATTATGGTGGCGGTGTCATGTCGCTCCGTCCTGGGGTCTTGGCTTCACGTACATGTCGGTGGTTGATCGTCAACTTTAGCAGGCTTCGCAGGGCTGAGTTTGGCGTCGGCAAGGCTTGGCTTAAGGTTATGACAGCATGACACTTTCAATACCCAACCGGTTTCATCTTCAGATTTCGCTAGGATGTGCTACTTGTCCCTATTTGGCATGCTGATGCGTGAGCACTCTCGGGCTCGGGTTACTACTACTGTGCCTCGTTACTTTCGGGCAGTAGAGGGAGCCCCTCGAATGAGAGCCCGTAACTGGAATACTACTTGTTCGAAAGCCGCGTTCAAAAGTAACTATGTATTCTGCAATAGGTTTTATCAGCCAATTACAAGCACCAGGGCGCTATCATGCCAGTGTATGGGCCCTGTAAAGTACTGTGATTCAGTGGGTAAAGCGCTGTCTACTCCCCGTTGGCTGTTCCATGGTAGGGTGGTCAGCGACAGGCCGCAATGCTTCGGTTCGTGTTGACCTACCTAGGTAGGTACTCGCATTGTGAAGTTACAGGGCCTCGACCCTGTAGACGCGCTATCTATTGTCGGATACTTTTGACCGCGGCGTCGTACTCATGACTGTGCTAGATCTGATTCGTTGGAAAGAGCGAGATCGTATTCTTTGCCTTAAATAGAACGAATCAGATGAGAGAGGAGACGCTTCAAGTCACTGCGAATAATCGCCCTCACTACTACCCAAAACAAGAAATCGCAATTATAACTTCAAAAAATGCGAGTTATTGATCTCCCCGGATTTTGGCTAGAAATCCCGATCGAGACTTAATCGAGAAAAACACACTTGCGAAAGAAAGATCCGAGACCGTCAACTCGAGGTTGCCCACGCGACACAAGGGCATCCAGCATTTCGTCTCGTATTGTCACTTGTGACCTCAATCCGCGGAAAATATTAAGCTTACACTACTCATACGGTCTTACTATAAAACAACTTCCCCTCCAAAGTCCCACTACTCCCCGCCACACTCTCCACATCCACTTTCCCACCAGTCTCCACTTCCACAGTCTCCTCCTTAAGCAAATCCCTCGCAACCTTCCACTCCATCTTCTCCCTCAGCGCATTAGCCCTCATCGTTCCCGTAACCTTCTTCCCCCTATCCCTCACCTCCTTCGCCTTACTCCCCAACTCCCGACTCATCGTATACATGCCCGTTCGCGTCAGTACCCATGTTACTGCCACACTCACCGGGTACTTTGCTCCTTCCCAAGCTAATTCACAGATCGCGCTGACGAAACTGCTGGATGAGAAAGCGAATGTGAAGGAGGTGATTATTATAGCGATAGAGATGGGGAACATATAATACAATTCTTCGCGTAGGGTGAGTAATCCGCCGTTGAATTCAGTGACGTTCATGCCAAAGATACTGGCGCAGAAGGAGAGGGGGAGAAAGATGATGGTGATGATTGTGAAGAGCATGATTGAGCGACCTTGCTTCAGGGTTTCGGTTGCTTGTTTGACGGCTTCGCGGGCTTCGACTACGCCAGCTTGTTGTTGTTTGAGGGTGAGGAGGTCTTTCAGCTGCAAGGTCTTAGTCCACTATAATGAAGCGATCAGAAAAGGACTTACTGCAGCAGATGTATTGGTAGCGGCATCACACAGCGAGTTGAGTTCCGATATTCGATTTTGTATTCCCGTCAACAGATTATCGGCTCGAGCAAGTGTCCATTTGGCGCCCGCTAATTGCTCTCTCCGTAATGACATTGTACCTGAAGGATCGGGGCTTCCTGGAACCAAGAGACTGGCTTCACTCGGGAGAGCAAGCTGGAGATCTGCTGCCGAGGCGACTTTAGGTAGCAAGATATGTCGAATGTGCTTGACGAATGACTCTGCGACAATCTGCTGCTGGAGCTTGATTCTTGTCATGATGTTCAACTCGTCGAGGATGTCTTTCACTTCTTTCAGCAGCTTACCCTCTGGGTTGATATTTAACAACGTGTTTTGTGCGGCTGAGTCTCCGGGTTTGGGCCTGTCGCGAGAGTTGTGGTCTTTGGATGCCAAGTGGGTGTAGGTTAAGAACTGATCAAAGGCTGCAGTCTGCTTGTAGGTCTATTTCAAGGTCAGTTATCAGCCGTCTTCAACATATTTTATAGCCTCTACTTACCACGCCCCGAATAGCATCAGCAAAGATATCCACCAAGTTCGGCTGCCTATCAATGCTCCTCGTTCTATCAAAAAATACTCGAGAACATTGATCCACAATGATCAACGCCAAGTCGAACACCGATCGAATCTCGTCTTCACGAGCCGCTTTCAGACGCGCCCGAAGACTTTTGTGGACAGCTGAAGGATCTGCGATATTCTTGCCCCACCGCCTAGGAAAACTGGTAATGATAGTCTTTTCATCCAATATCCAGAGCCAAAGCTGATCAACCATTACTAATCTTGGCAGCTTTCGAATGTCGTCCTGGCACTCAGGGCAAGCTTTCTCCCGTCGACCCATCTTGACGCAGTTATGCGGCAACGAAGTCGTTGCTCTGTATACCACTTGATCTCTGTCCCTCGTTTGCGTGTTCTTCAAAGCGCCGTAATATGACTGGTCGAGAGTGCGACGAGGGTGGAGTGGTGGGCTTTGATGCAGATATTCGTAAATGAGCTTCTCGTCGACGTGGGAGTCCATGGTCTCTGCGAGTTTGGCAGCAAGCCGAAGCGTTCGTCCCAGTGCTGCTCTGCGTTGTGCTATTGTCTGAATTCTAGAAAGAGTGGGAGTGCTCTGAGTCGATGATTCGTCGATGTGTTGAGCGGGCTGGGTATTTTGTTCCGCCGTATATGTATCGACGACTTCTCTCATCGAGGAGAATCGGATCTTACTGGCCTCCTTGATCACATTGGCAGATCTCATCCTGCCACGATCAGTCTCCCAGTGAAGATAGGGCATCTGCGTCAATGTCAGCCGCTACGAGAACAGAACTGTCTTCAAACGGATACTTACGAAGAGTACGAGGTTCTTCGGCATCGTCTCCACCGAAACAGGATCAATAGAGACAACCTCACAAAGCGGTCTCATAGACCTAGCATGAACCTCCGAATTAGCGTCACCTAGCTGCTGTCCCTGCCAAAACTCCGGATTAAGCAACATTTCTGTCTTCGTTCTCGCCTGCGGTCTTGCTCTCAGGAAGAAATCATTTGGATCAGGTCGTCTCTCGTGATAGTACCTCGCTATTGCTTCCTAATTCTATCAGCTGCTTCTTCAATCATTCTTCTTAGGGCACTTACCTCAATCCAAACCATATTATTAGCCGGAAAATGAAAATACCTGACCTCATCCTCTCCACACGCCCACATCAACGGATTCCTCTCCTCATCATCAGCCAACAACTCCTTAATTGAGACTTTCTGACTCGGAAACTCGTTCTCAAATCCTGGAACAGTGTATGGTCTCGATTTCTTGAAGTAAATCATCGCAGCTTTCACGTCCGCATCCACACTCTCTTCCTCCGCCAACACCGACTTCTCCTCTGGCTCAGAGCTTAACTCATACCCTCTCCAAGCCTTCAAACTATCCTTAAACCTCTTTCTCGTAACCCCGCCCTCAGTATGCGGACGCGCATCATAATACGCACCCAACCTCTCAATTCTCGCCTCCTCCTTCCGTATCCTTTTCTTCGCTTTCTGCGATAACCCCGCGAAATATCCAGGTCGTTCACAAGCCTTCAGACACGCGAAATAATGCAGCGTAACGTCGAGAACGCGATCATTGTGTTCGTGCGTACTGAGACATGTGTGAGGGAATGACCGTTGCGCCATACTGTAATTATCCAAAAAGCATCAAAGACCAAGAAAGACCAAATCAAACAGAAGCTAGCAACAAAATTGGCACCGTGGGCGTGATGATAAGCTTTTCCATCACCTCACCCCCCGCCCACAATAATAATTAGACGGCACAGCCCATCCGGGAAACAGGGACCCTGAAAAGGGGTACTGTAAAATCATCTATAAAAAGCCAGAGGCTGAGAAATATGCTGCAAGGCGTCGGAGAATACCCATGTCACCGACCAGTTACATCCTGGTTCTGAGGAGCTTCGCCCCCAAAATTGCCGTGGGTTTGGGTTACACCAGAGGATTTCATGTGAAGATGAATATGCAGGGGCATATCGCGGCAGAATCAGATGAAAGGGGGTTCGGCGAAAAACCGCTCGTGGCGTGAGTCTGATAATCCTTCGTTGTCGGAAGTTGTGCGCCTCGGCGCGTGGAAAAGGGGAATGGATTGAGATGGGGAAACCGCAGTCTGTTTCCAGGATGTGGGAGCTTGCGATTCGATGACTCGCCTGATAGACGCTCTGTAGTACGGCGGCACTTGCCAAAACTCCCCCACGCACGCACAAGGAAGGCGGCTAGGAAAATAATCAAAACACTAGCATTCGAGAGGTCTATTCTACTCGACGCGCCACATACCCACTTAACGCCCTGCATGCATGCATCCAAAGGTCCGTAGCCCTATTCCATATTTCAGTACCGTATCTCGCTTTAAACTCCCTATTGATAACATGATACCATCATACAAACACGTTGCCCTCTGTGCCATTCACTCCCATTCCCATTTTCCCTCCACCTAAGAGGGTCTTTTGAAGGGATGCGCCTCAGTATTCAACACCCACTCATCCAGACTAATCACATCAGGCGTCGAAAACAGCAAGTAGAAATACTTGAGCGTTTCCGCAAGCCAGAAACTCTCCATCTCGTCAATCTGGTACGTTACGTTGCGCTGGGCTGTTACGTCGAAGATGGCGGAGTGGCCGTAGGGCGTGGATGTGCTGTTGATGATGTTTTTGAACATGGTCCAGCCTTTATCGGCCCAGGTTGAATCGCCCGTTATGCGGTGCATGTACCAGACGGATTCGATTGCCTCGGGTCTAAGAGAGGAGTTAATCGAGTGTGATTTGAGAAGGGGAATTGAAAGGATTACCTTAAGATGTATTTGCTGGACTTTACGAGCGTGAAGCCGGGAGGGAGACTCTCTTGCTTGATGCGTGTCTCTACGTATTCCTTGTGTGTAAATGGCATTGCGGGGTCACGGATGACAGGCGGTACAATTTCATCAGGGGGAAAGTCGTCGAGACGCCCACCAGTTGCGATGTTTCGTAAATCTGCCTCCGTGAGATCTGCCTTGTGCTCATAGAACTTGTCCGCGGGACTTGGGATCTTGGTTGAACTGCCAGGTTTGGGTGCTACTTTCGTAGTCTTCGTAATTTTCGGGTCCGGGGTTGGCTTCTTGCCATCGGTGGATCCATCCTTGAAGTTGTGTGTGATAGGTTTCGGGACTTCAAGCTTTGGTGAGCTCTCGGTCTGGCGTTTTTGCAGTGAGACAGGCCTAGCATTTTTTAAGGCCGCCGTACCATTCCCGCGGGGTGAGATGTCTTCCATGTCTTCGTCAGCATCAGGATCACTGTTCAAAGCATTGATCCTCTCCGTCTCTTTCTTTGTGGCCGCCGCTTTCGCATTTGCGGCTAGTTGAGCCTCAGTCTCTTTTTTGTTCTTGATATAGTCTGCCACAGTTTGATCCCTTGTATCCCAGAGAGGATCCAGCTCGTGATAATACCGAGTTTCATTCCAGGTGCAGTGCTCAGTACCTTTGCACGGGGCCACAATAGAACCCTCTGGCATGATGCCATGGGGTGTGGATTCATATGCCCATACACATCCGTCAGTGAGCTTCTCCGCAATTTCTAGATCTCCCTCGAGATTGAATATCTTAGCAGCCATTCCAATCATGCCACCGATGAAGCATGTGAGATGCTCAACTTCAGGGACTAGTTCAAGGTCGGTTTTAGGATCTCCCCTAGTCATAACCGAGCCGGAAAAGAGAATATTGCGATTGTTGTCCGGAATCATTGGTCGATATAACATCCACTTTTTAATATCTTCAACGGTCTTGAGGTACATCTTACGATACTGATTTTCGAGGCCACCAAGTAGCAAGAATTGCTGCATTTGTTAGCATCATCTAAAAGCGTGTCAAAAGAACCCATACCTTTGGATAATACTCGTATGTTGAATCCTGGCCGCCGCCCATGCCAAATTTTGCAGAAGTATAGACTAGATTATCAGCAGGCTCCAACCCTTGCGGCTTACAGTCCCATTCCTCCGGAGCAAGATGTTTCTGTTTGCTTTCCAGTTCTACCGCCGACATAGGAAGACCGCTGACCGGGTTGATTGGACCGTCAGGTGGGGGTGGTGGCGTCCGTTTCAAGGCCTTCTTCCCTTCTTTCTTCTCATCTTCACCATAAGTCGAGTCCCAATCTTTAATATGACCTTTACCGGGCTCGCCTGGTGTGACTTGAAATTGCAATGACCCTGGACCTGAGGGACTTTCCTTCACGCCCATTTTCTTAGGTTCTGGAACCGTTTCCGGGCTACTGGGCTGATATCCCAAAACTTGCTCCTCCTCTTCCGACGGAACGATAACATTTGGAGCGATAGGTTGTTGAGTGGTGAGTTCTACTGTACGATTGCAACCAGACGCATCCACATTTTCTGGGAAGACGCTTCCTAGGCTTGTACCCCGGTCTTGCCATTCTTCGAGCGCATTCGTAACCCTGGCTACGGCATCGTAATACTTTTGATCGTGTGTCAATTGAGCCAACCGTGTGAATTCCAATGATAACGACCCAAGCTCGGCCAAATTGGATCTTTGGCTTGCACGATGTGGTTGAGACGCAAATGCTGGCTTCCATCTGTAATATAGCACTGGCATACGGTTCGGCGTATCAAAAGCCCCAATCAGAATTTCAGCCAACTCCACAGCCTTGTCCAACAAAGACTTGTATTTACCACCGCTGACATCGTATGCAGCTAATAAACCACCCAAATATCGAATGGTGGTTTCAAACATGGGGATGTCGCTCCTGGGACTTGTGGTAAAGTCTATCATTTCAACGCCTCTGACCGCTTCCTCGAATTCATCCTCCAAGCCCATAATCCAAAGAGTATCTAGTGTATCAACAAGGGTAGCTAAATTGTGAAAATACAGAGTCAGTACTGCCTGATCAGATGAAATAGAAATTGAAAGTCTCAAAAGCTATATTCACTTACCAGCCCATCCGCAAAACGGATCGCGGAACTTCCCCGAGACAGGCGATAATTCGTCGTGGAGCCAGGCATATTTCTTATAACCTCCCCACGCTTTCTTGAATTCCTCTTTTACGCTGGCTTGTCTCTTCTCTCTAGTCCTCTTTGCATCCGAGGTCTCATCCTTGAACGCATACTGAATTTTAGGGATTGCAACTGGTGTCCCAGTAGGCAATTTAATGATCTTTTCAGTAGGAACGGGGAAATGCTCCACTTGTTTCTGCCAATGTATCGTACTCGACGCTGCCGGCAAGTCTACGAAATCCTGCCTGCCAGGAGGGGCAACTGGGTGGATGTCGTCTACATCCGTCTCATATGTTTCTCCGCTGTACGAATCTGCGCCTGGGGATGGTTTCTTCCTTTCCGGTAGGACAACTTTTGGTATTGTAGGAGTTGTAGGAGCAGGGGTAGCAACGTTCCCAGACTTCGCAGATTTCGCTGCAGATCCAACGGCCTTCGCCGCTGATCTGGACGTCGTCTTTGGTACAGCTACCGCAGTCGTCTGTTGTCTCGTAGGTTTCTCAGGCTCTACCAATCCCTCCTCAGCCTGTGGTCTCGGTATCCATTGCGGCTTGTTCGAAGCGGGTTTGGCTGGCACATGTGTATCCTCCTCCTTGCCCTTGGGCGTTGTAAACTCCAAACTCGCAGTCTGAGGATATTGCGGCCACTCGTTTCGACGGGTCAATTTAATTAGGAGGAGCGTAAGGATACCCGCAAAGATGAGGAAGACGCGGTAGCGTCTGAATCGCGGCATCATGTTCGTCTCGTTGTGCCACGGAGGGCGGAGGGAGGATACGAGGGGTCCCGAGTATTCACCAGAGCATGAGGGCACGCGACTCCGGGGCGCGGTGGTCAAGGCTGCGATGCCTTAATCAACATTTTCGATTGGGGGTTATAGTGAATTTGCTGGTCTCAATTGAACGTCCGCGCGGAGTGAGGCAAAATGTAAAACAGAGAAAGGGAGGAAATGAAAAGAGGCTTCGGTGTTCGCAGGATTGTCTCTCAATTGGGAAGAGTCTTGGCCATTTTTTGGTTCGCAGCTCTGTATGGATTGGCAAGGATATGTGCCCCCCAAAGGTGTCAGCTGCTGGGGCTTCTACAGGCTAGCTTGCCCCTAACCTATCCCTGAAGCCACCCGAGCCGGACTACACCCCAGAATCATCACTTTAAAAGATCTCCCGCCGTATTTATCCACCACGCCGCCATTCGCCCCATCTTCCCAGAAGCTAATCCTGTGGAAACTCACAACCCTTTTTAAAGCCACATAGTCATGTTATACAATGGGTTTTTTTCTCCATGTCGCCGTATTACCCGATTAACAAATCCTGTGTAAATATACAGTTATCTATTAGGTCGTAATGGTTGAACAAGAGCTGCCAAGTGGAGGCTAAAGTGAACTTGCCTCCATCTATCTTGGCTGCCATCACGCGAGGGATACATCCGGCAGTGGGGTAGATAACTTTTGGATATTCTTTCCTCGGTATTCAGCTCGTACTATCTATTCATTTAACCTCCAGCTGAGGTCCTTCAATAACCCTTCCCTCTCGGTTGAATGTTGTACAATAGCTACAGATGCAGTGCTACATTGCCAAACGAAAAGCGCCGAGACCTCTTCCATGCAAGCACCGCCGCACAAATTTCAGGAGCTAAATTCCATCCTTGACGCCTCTACTCGTCCATTCCGGGCCCAGGTCCTCCTTGTCTGCCCATCTGTCTAGCTTTGAGCATCTCATCACATAGAAGGAGGTTCGACGCAATGCCCGAGCTAGAGGCAATGGCATTTCTCAGGACGCGGAAAGAGTCGAAAACACCTTCCAGGACGGGATCCATAGGTTCGCCGGTCTTCAGATCTAGACCAACAACGTTGCCCTCCGCTTGCTCATCTTGCAGGCTAGCAACTGCTTTGGGTTAGCGGAATCAAACAATGTTGGAGTGAGAATACTTACGAGCATCCTGGATATCATGCCCAGCATTTGCTGCAAGAGTTTTTGGGATGATGAGCAGAGCATCGGAGAATGCTTGGACACCCCATTTCGCCTTGCCCTTAACAGTCTTGCGGAAGGCTTCGCTGTTCAAGTGCGCCGCACAAGCAACTTGGAAAGCTCCTGCACCTGGTACAACACTCTTGTCAACAATCATGTTGTAGACACTTCGCAAGCCATCCCGAACGGCGTCAGAGATCTGAGTGATGGTGTGCTGATTTGGTCCCTTGATAAGAAGGGTGACGGATTTTGGATCCTTAACATCCTCGATGAAAGTAAACTTCTCCTCGCCCAGTTGGTGCTCATAAACATTCCCCGCCCAGCCAAGAATCTCCGGAGACAGATCATCAACACTGTTTTGTGCCGTACCACCACATATCAACTGTAATCTCTCCATATTCCGTCGCTTTGCTCGTCTCAAAGCAAAGATTCCGTTCTTGACCAAAACATCCAGCGACAAGGGGTCAATACCCTTTTGATTTATAATAACGAAGCCCTTCTTCGGATCATTACCACAGACCTCCTTCTTCAACTCCACAATCTTTCGCAGCTTGTCATCGACGAAACGACGCTCGCTCTCGACAAGCTTGTCTCTTTGTTCGGCGCTCGAGTAGTAGAACCCTGAGTTGATTTCGGATTTCTCGTATTCCAAGCTGACGTTCAAACTAAGGATGAAAGCATTCTCGACTCTCTTTGGCATATCAGGATGTCTTGCTCCATGATCTAAAGCTAGACCTCTGATGAGCTGGGTCTCGGAAGCGGTTCGGTGTTGCATCTTCATGATTTCGATCATATGTAAGTCAGGCTTCGCGGGAGGCTGGTAGATTGAAAGGACCGCATCGACGATATCGGGAGTGAGTTTCTCGGCGAGGGTATGGTTGAGTTTCGTAGAGAGGGAGGTACGAGCAACAGATATCAAGAGCTCGCGGTCTACTTCTCTTGACAACTTGAATGTATCCAAGAACTGGGAGCAATGTTAGCTGGGCTCCACCAAAATAACCTCTGGACGTACCTTCAAAGCCTCAGTCTTAGCAATCTCGTAACCATCCGTGATGATTCTGGGATGTAAGCCCTCTGATATATATCTGTCTGCTTGCTTTAAAAATTCTCCTACGAGCAATACCACAGACGTTGTGCCATCACCGCAGATATCATCTTGGGCCGTAGCTGCTCTCGCGATCATGACGGCGGTCGGGTTCTGAATTTGCATCTCTCGTAATAGCACGTTTCCATCTTTCGTAAGTTTGATCTGCGAACATTCGTATTAGAAGATATATACCAGGAAAAGCTCCAGGCAGAACATACCGCGCCTGCTCCATCAACAAGCCTGGGAGGGGTTAGCCATGACCACAAAATAAGATATTTTGGGAGACACAAACATCTTTATGGTCCCCAAAGGACCCAAATTCGACTTCAGTACATTTTGCAGTCCCTCACCAGCGCTGATGTTGACTTGTAAAGCTTCTCCCCTCCGCTAGGTACGTGTCAGTAGATATTTTCCCCAGCAAGCTCGACAAACGCACCCTTGACTCGGCTTTGGGGTTGAGAAGCTGCGCAGCAGACATATTGACGGTATGCGATCTTGAAGAGGATGTAGTGAGGTAGTTGGAGATTCCTGGACGAGGTCGCAAATTATCTCTGCTCCAAAGCTTTTTTTCATTGAGACGCGGATTCACGCGAAGGGTCGCCTTCTACGGTGGCCGAATTTGCAACCGAGTTGACAAGGCTGCATAATTGACTGCTGACACGCCACATCAACAACACCTAACTTCACAAGCAAAATTATTTAAACAGCAAGATGTATCCAGGCTGGAACCTGTTACTCGTTGCAGCTGTCCTTTCTGGGCAGACTCTTGGTTTCTTTTGGCCTTTCAACGCTCTTTCAAACGTCATATCAACAACAGATGCCCCTGAATCAGCTGTTCTCGACACTAGCAAACGCGTTGCTATCATTGGTATGTACCGCTTAGCATTTCTATTCCCATACATCATTTCATCTTATTGTTCTATTCAAGAGTCACGTCTATAAGCAAAATGAAAGTCGTAGTATCGTATTTCCTTTAAAGCTATGGTGTAGTGTCTCATCCATTTACCCGGATCGCTCGGTGTTGAATCATTTTCAATTAGCATAGTTGTATGAGATATTTTCAGAACACTTGATGCAACTTCATTTTCCTACTAAATCACTGCAAGTCTGCAACTCCTTTAGAGTCAAAATAGTTGCTCACGTGATCGGCCCCTTTTCATTCTTGGCTCCTGATCTAGCTCCTTTTCCAAAGCCAGAAGCTAACAGGATCATGCAGGAGCTGGAGCCGGCGGAGCTTCTACTGCCTATCACTTGCAACAGTTCGCAGAAAAGTCAGGTGTCGCAATAAATATCACCGTTTTCGAAAAATCTAGCTATGTTGGCGGTCGCTCAACAACAGTCAATGCCTATGACAACCCCCTCGAACGTGTCGAGCTCGGTGCAAGTATCTTCGTCGACGTCAACACCATTCTTAAGAACTCAAGTCAAAAGTTCGGTCTCCGTACCAAGGACTCCGAGACCGAGTATGACGAGCTCTTAGGCATCTGGGATGGCGACCAATTTGTCTTCACACAGAAAGACAGTGGATATCCGTGGTGGGATATCGCAAAGCTGCTGTGGAAATATGGTCTAGCCCCATATAAGACACAGCGTTTGATGCAGAGTACTATCGTTAAATTCCAGAAGCTTTACGAAGCTCCTTTCTTTCCCTTCAAGTCCCTATCCGACAGAGCCTTGGACTTGGATCTCATTTCTATAACCGGATTGACGGGAGAACAATATCTCCAGAATAATAGCGTAAGTAATTGTACTCGTTTATATCGAAGCTGAGCTTACGAATAGTAGATCAGCCCAAAGTATGCCACGGATATCATCCAAGCCAGCACTCGCGTCAACTACGGTCAGAATCTCAACGCCATTCATGGTCTCGAGACCATGGTATGCATGGCGATCGATGGAGCAATGCAAATAGATGGCGGCAACTGGCAAATTTTCGACGGCATGTTGAATGCCTCAAACGCCAGTGTTCAACTAAACACCAAAGTCGATTCGATATCCAAGCACAAAGGCAAATACAGTATCAAAACCATTGCTGTTGACGCCAATGAAGACACCCCCGCCACTGAGGCTATCTTCGACACCGTTGTCCTCGCAGCTCCTCTCCAATTCTCAGGCATTAAGCTAGAGGAAGGGCTCCTCAAACACACACCTGACGAAATTCCCTATGTCTCCCTTCACGTCACACTCTTCACTTCCTCCCGGACCCTCGACCGCGGATACTTCAACCTTGCACCAGACGCCGAAGTTCCCACCTCAATCCTCACTACCCTCCAACCCGACCAAATCCCCACCGATCCCAGAAAGGGCTGCGGCAAACCCGGCTTCTTTAGCATCAGCACGCTGCGAACAGTCATCAACCCCAAGACCCTGGAAAAAGAAAATCTCTACAAAGTCTTCTCTCCTCATGCCCTGGACTCAGAATTCCTATCCGATATCCTCGGTATCCCCAGTAAGTCTCCTCTCCATCTCCATAAAAACAAGACTGACGAAACCAGTCCCCACGAACCTAAGCATGATCTCCCCTACCAGCGGCGACGCAATAACATGGTACTACCCGCACGTCTGGCACTCCTATCCGTACGAACTGCCACGCGTGACATTCGAAGACTCAGCGCTAGCCAGTAATTTCTACTATACGAGTGGAATGGAGAGTTTTATCTCGACGATGGAAACAATGGCGTTGATGGGGATGAATGTTGCGCAATTGGTTGTGGATGAGTTCAATGAGGTGTTAGTTGATGAAGTGGTGAACCCGGATGGAACGCAGAAGATTTTTTTTCCAGGAGATGAATTGTAGAGGGTTTTGGGGGAAAGTGGCTTGGTTTATAGGTTCATAAATTGTGTTATAGGGATGGGCTATCGGATGCGAAAAGCTTCGTTGTATTGCTCATTATTTGCATTCTTCGTGTCTATGAAAATTTCCCATTTTATTCCATAAATTCATATCCAAATGCGTTGATACTTTTCCAAATCCGTTCTCCTTCCTCCCATCACTGAAATCCATTCTTCAAATTCTCATACTTAGACTGCGGATATTCCAAACAATTTTTCCCCTTCTCCAATGCCCCCAACTCCCCCACCACACCAGCAATCAAACTACCCTCTCCACTCTTGTCACCCGAACTCTCCCACCACATTGCACCCCCCAACCCCTCATCCTTTAACCACCTAGTCTTCTCCCTCGCCATCTCCAGCGTATCATACGTAACCAAATGCTTCTTCTGCGGATCATAACTATAACTCGCCCCCGCCTCCCTATCATACCTCTCCTCCGCCCCAGCAAGCGGTAACGCCTTGTAATCAAAGACTCCATTCTCCCAACTTCCCTCTCCAACACCATTAAAAGGCTCCCCAATCCCAGCCGTCTCGCAAAACGCACGTCCGTACAACGGCATTCCAAGCACGATCTTACTTCCCTTCACACCCTGCCCCTTATAATACTCTACGGCCTCTTTACTAGAAAACGGCGTCGCGTCCGGATGCTCCTTGGAAGGGAAGATATTTGCCTGGTGACCCGCCTTGGAGTCCCAAGACCCAGCATAATCATACGCCATCAAATTCCAGAAATCGAGATACGGATCCATTCCACTGATATCCATTTTCTCGTAATTCTGCTTGCCAGCTGGACATGCTACGGTGAGTTCAAAATGATGTTTCTCACTCAGGGTTGAGGAGTATTCATCCATAGCTCTTCGGCATTCTTTCAATAGCGCCACGAAATCGCTAGCTTCGGAGGCAGACTTGGGGTATTCCCAATCGATGTCAATCCCGTCGAAACCGAGATCTTTGATGAGTTGCACGGTGCTAGAAGCGAATTTCTCGCGTCCGGATGCAGTGGAGGCTGGTGAGGCAAAGTTGGAGGAGTATGTCCAGCCGCCGATAGAAAGGAGGATTTTGAGAGAGCGGTTTTGCTGTTTTAGGAGGTTGAGTTGTTTGAGACAGCCGTAGAGGTTGGTGCCGACGTCGTTCCAGGAGTCGCCTTCGAAGTGGATGTCAGTGTCGGCCCAGGTGTCAGTTAGGTAACTAGAGATTTGTTAGCATGTTGGAATATGGGGTGGGGAAATGACATACACTTCACCGGAATCAGGACGGACATTGGCAAACGAGTAGAGGACGTGGGTTAATTTATCGGCGGGGAGCATTTGGGGAGTATATTTTCGGCCATAGATTGCCCACTGCGATAAATCAGCTTTTGAGCTTCTTCCCCGACCCTTCTCTGAATCTTTGATCCTTGATCACGGGACCTCAGACTTGTTTCATACAAGTCCGTCCTCACGTCATCTTCTAGAGCTTGAGAACTCAATATGAGAGGTACTTACATTGACAAAATACGCCACAGATCGATATTCATCATCACCACCCATCTTATCTTCAGTTGTCGTTGTTGGTGTACCCTCGTACGTGAACAGCGGCGCCAACAAATCCGACTCCCAAAAGTGCACTAAAAGCAGTCCAGCAAATGCAATAAAGAGAGGCGTAGCGTAAATAAGTAGTCTTTTTAATGAAGCCACTTTGAAGTTTCGCTTTCGAAGATTGATTTTGGAGGTTTTTATGTTCAAGAAGTGAGGTTGAAGTGTGGCGTTGAAATGGCCAAGGCACGAGGCGAAGTCTGATCGTCGGTTGTGATTCAGCTCCAATTAAAGGGCTGAGCGAGACAATGACGACGACTGGGACTTGGGCGGTGATTGATGGGACTTTATAAATGGACTTGCATAGGGATATGTAACGTAGTGTATAGTATTCAATGAGGACAGGTTTTATTTTGTCGCCTGAAAGCGCTTTCGATTTACAGAATTTCAAACCTGCTATCACAGTTCATGGTCAAATGATTAGTTGAATTTATAGATCGCAACAGTAACGTTGCAAAGATCTCTCTAAAATCTGACTAAAGTGTGTATCAATGCGTGTCGTGGATATCAGGTGCTTCATCAACCGCTGGTGCCTTGTAACAGCCCGACCTTCCTTCCCCTCTCCTCGGCCTCCTCCACTAGATCTCCTATGTACAGTGAGGCTTTCCATCAAGCTGAGCTATTATTCATGCATCAAGCTTGGACAGCTCGGCAGCTGCAGGCAGTTCCTGGGAGCCAGCTAATACCAGAACCCTGTCGGGAAAGAGCCACCTGTGTATATTGTAATATTGAAACTTGAATAGAGAGGGCTATCCTCCCTTAGGATTCGTCTTCTTTTGGTAAATGTCCATGGATCGTCCTTTAATATCCCCGCTCGAACAGATCTCAGGAGCAGGTAAGAGCTTCCGGTAGGCTTCTTCCTGTGGATCTGTAATGCCATATCCCACCGGATCTCTCTGCTTTAAAAAGCTGTGTATTCTTTCCTCCCTATTCCCGAATTTGCTCGTCTCTCGACGCCGACGCATCAGATCCTTCGAAACATTGTCATGGAGAGCATCTCTTTGTTCAAGGAAGCTCATAGAATAATTCCCAACGCGGGTGGCCTGTCCAATTCCGCCGAGGACTGCAAATGTGAGGATCAAGCCGACAAAGGCGCTGTTTGAGACGAATCTTGGTTCTTGGGGTCCTTCTGCGTCTCGTTGATACCATCTTTCCCAGTCTTCCCATGTGGCATTTTGAGATGGTCCATTTGGCCCCTTACCCCAACCTCTCGCACCATCCGAAGGGTCCCGACTAACGTCTGGTGCACCATTCCATCCCGCTCCGTATAGATCATAGGCACCTCGTCTGACCGGGTCTGACAGGATGTCGTTGGCAGCAACGACCAGTCTGTATCTCTCCAATTTCGTAGCATATGAAAGCCCGTCGTACGTATCGTGCTCGTGTCGATCCGGATGGTATAACTTCACTAGCTCATAGAATCGTTTCTTCGAGTAGGGCGAGCCCCTTTTCTGATTGAAAATTTGGTATGGTGTTGGGATTGTGTTCGCAGACGTTACATCTGGCCATCGAAGACCCCCATGATTATGTCGAACCGGGCCATCAGAGACCACTGCATAGGAACGAGTCTGTGGTGGAGAGGCACGCGATCTATGATGTGGTGACGTCTTCGATTTCGGCGGCGAGGGATGAAGGGAATGGATGTTGCTGCAAGACAGCAGGATTCCGGACTTCTTGAACATGACTGAAGAAGATCCAGTCCAGACACTGGTTTAAAGGGATCATCCCTTGAAGCGGGAGATATTGATAAATAGAGAAATACAAGTACCTTGAGGGAGGAGATGGCGGGGGCTTTAGCCACCAGACTAGCGCCCGTCCCCGCTGCCGATAAGCTTCGGCGATAAGTCAGGGCATTTCGACGCGCCTGAAGCTCTCGAACTTTCTCAATATTGCGCTCTTTTGTACTGCCGTGTGATTTTAGGCAACTATTTTCCTCCCATTCTCGCGCATATGAGCACATATATTGCCCTAGGGATATGATCCACAGGAATAGATGGCGTTTTAACCGCCATCACCACTATAATGAATCCAGCTCGCCCCAGGCACAAGCGCCTACTAAAGCTCAGAGCCCCACGAGCCAGGTCCAAAGCATCAAATTACATGCTGAGCGATAATCACAAGTTCGATGAAGCTACAGGACAAGTGTACACCGAGACAACTGCCTCAATTCAGAGCACCGATGACCGGGACTGGACGCGTCGAACACTTGGGCCAGGTTGGCGTGACAGCGAAGATGAACTTCAACTCAAAATGTCAAGTCGCAGTCAGGAAAGTCTTAAGGACTACAGAGAGTATTTGCATAGTGTGAAATCTCCCAAAGCTCGACGCTTCAAGGGAGTACGATCTCTTCAAGCTACTTCGTTTGAGAGCGTCTTGCAACACATTTCAGATGTTACCCTCGAAGGACTGGAGTGTCTACCAATCCAAGTAGTACGACGGCTTTGGCATGCTATGAATAGGAGGTCAGTCTACTTGCTCAAACATTCGCAGCGTATCCGCGGATTCGAGTCTTGGCGGGAAATTTCGAACTTTTCCTTTTGAGCTAAACGCTAATTAATTCTCTATAGGTGTATCCTATCCTTTGATACTTGGACAATCTTCTCTAAGCTTTTACATAAAGATGAAGAAGCTACGTTAGATCTCCTACGGTATCGCCAAGAAATTAAGAAGCCAATATCCCCTCTTCAAGTCTACACAGCTCCACTCACATCAGCATCTTTCGACTTCATGTCTTCCTTGAGCATCACAATCCCTCTCCCGCTTCAGGATCTCGCCAAAATTTGTACGATAAAAAATCTTGGGACACTCGAAATCCTCAATCCCGCTACAGGAAGTCTCAGCCATGAATCCGCAGCCTCATCAGTGACAGATCGGCTCATCCGGACTTGGCATCATGCTGCTGTAGAAGACGAGGCCTTCCGTGTTCTCAGGATTCTGAGGCTCTGGGGCCACCCAGAAATAACGCAACAGTCCATGGTATACCTCAACAGCTTTCCAGCCCTCGCTATCTATGATGTGAGGTGGTGTGGCTTCGTACTATCAGCGTCAACGGTCAAAAATCATGAGTGGAAACCAATTCTGGAGCCAAATATTCTTGGTCTGCTGGATTCCGTTTGCGCTGAAAGAGTTGCATTGATGCGGAGCAATCTTGGGATTGAAGGCACACCGAACCAGAAAGCATTTTCACCGCGATTGAAAGATAGATCGAGACTAAGACGAATCCCGCGATCTGAAGTACTGGGTTACTTAGCCCAATCCAGGCCTCCATTCCCAGAGGAAGCATCCGATAAATCGGACAAGCATACGTCCTCAAAGGGAACAGCGACTTGGGAGTCCACGATAAACGCCATCTTTTCTAGAATCGGAGAGCTCAGAAATGATACCGACCTCAAAAAAGCCGGCATTGACGTTGGAGACCAAGTCCTCGTTGGCACCGAGCTGGTTAACTCTGTTCCTATCGCCTCACTCCGTCTTGGGCCGTCAACCGGGTGGATGTTGGACTGGTGCAAATCAGTCTACAACTCTTCCAATTCGAAAAAGCGAAAAGTCATGTCAGATGCGGGAGACCCGGTTTTTGTACGAATTAAAGTTCCTAAGGAGCTTGCTGGAAACCTCCAGGGTGGAAACTCAGCCAGCGCAGTCCCAAGTAGCGATGATGGACAAACTGGCGAAAAGCTCGTTGTCCTAGATCTCGATAGGGCGCGCGCCTCATCGTCGCAGACAGCTCTTACGAAGCCTCCGCGAAGAAACGTTGTGAGAAGTAAGAAGCGGACGATAGATGACATGCTGAGTTCCTTCACCTGAACACGCCATAGTTGGTCTCTAGGCGTAATGCAGGTTTGAATGGCGCTGGATGTTTACTGGTCTAAGAGATACCCCAATGTATTGATATTTCAATGTCTACTTATACATTTTTGTCTTCCGTTTTGAGCGAGGAGGCACAATTTATGGCGCTCTCTCTTGGCGTTTGCTCAATTCCTGCCCTTGCTTCCTAGTGTTCAGCTTATTCAACAACCAACAGCGGCCCTCCTCGCTAGTCAATCTCACATGAGCGAAAAACTGAGTAAGTCAAGTCGATACTCTGCTTCTGTGTTCCGTTTTTATGCCTGGGAGATTTCGAGCTGGCATTTATCATCCAGTGATTCTAGTTGCTCTCCCTTCACCTGATAGAACGGTACCGAGGTGCATTGCTCTACAAAATTATGAAATGCCGCCTGAAGGTTGCAAAGGGTTTTATGATAACTTTCGAACTTTGTTCTTGGCTACTGGTCACCTTTCACTCAAGTGAATTATGTCCTCCTCTCTGGGTTCAAACTCCAAATCTCACAACGACCCCGCTTGCGCGAAGTCCAAATTCCAAAGCCCATTCAGAGCCTGATTCTCCCCTAAATAATTTCCCAAAAACGCCGACATAGGTACCAAATCCCCATTCATGCTCTCTAGTACATTCTCTGTTCCAAACTCAGATGCAACGCTATAAAAATGGCTTGAAGTCTCGCTTCCCATAATCGGAAAGGTGAAAGAATCCTCTTCTTGATTATACAAGCCGAAACAATTCTGCCTTGAGCGCACGAAAGCAGTCGCGAATCTCAGGAAGACTTTACATACTTCATACAGTTTGTTTGTGGCTGTGGAGATACTGCGTCCTGCCTCGAGTGTTTGCAAGACTTGGTCTAGGAGCTCGACGTCTTCCATGCTATGGGAAGCAATTGCGTGGGTGAAGACGACGAGGAAGGGTGTGAAGGAGGAGAAGAGGAGTATCCTGTGGCACATAAATTGGCTTTGTGCACTCAATAAGAGGGGAGCGACTTACCAGCCAGAATACACCCTCATGCTAGGAATTTCATTCGAAGAAAGCTTGGCACAATTCTGTACGTGGCATTGTAGACCAAGACTCGCAGCTTTGTATCGCTGGAAACTAATGTGCGTAGCTGCTGCCGGAGAAGTCTTTGCGCCGTGCAAGAGTGTCAAAATGTAATAGTAGAAGAAATCAGACCAGCTGATGAGAAGATCTAAATCATTTCGGTCTTGCGAATTTTGCGTATTGATCTGTCAGTCGCCCAGTCAGCTTCTATTTCAATCTTTTTTGACATGCTCTACCTTTTTGAAGTTAACATGCCAAGCAAAAAGACTAGCAGAGCGTTCTTGAATCAATCTCGATCTCATCTCCGGTGGCTGACGTCGAGCTCGAGCTGAGTAAAGCTCATCGTACATCTGGCCCTGTAATTTGCAAAGCTCAATGAACGCAATCAAGACTTTATCCCAGGCCCAAAACTGTGCGTCTGGGTTTGGCTGAAAGATCTCGACGTCGATATCATAATCTGGGAAACTAGATGCCCGACCCAGGTTGAGAGACATAATCTTGTCGATCATGTACAACATCCAGAAGACGTGGCGTTTGGCATCTGCTAGATCGGGTCGGCTTCGGGCTACTTCAGTTTCGCGATGGTAACCTAGACTCTGGCATAGTCTCGCTCCTGTTGAGACGAGAGTCCAGCAGAGAGCCGGCCGGGCGTCGCCCTGTGCTTTCATTGCCTGTTCGAAGAGATAGTCAGTTGAGCTGTGACACCCCAGCAGAGTAGAGGACTTGCACCCATCATCAGACATTGTATATTTTCCAACGATGGAGTTACAAGGCACTCATAGTCTTGGATGCCTCCGCAAAAATTCTTCTCGCATAATTTGGCGTATGTTGCGCAGTCTGAGCTTGACAGATCTGAATAATCCTCCTTACTGTATGCATCAAGAAGATAGTAAAGAAGTCCATTCACAAGTGTCACTTCACCCTTTGAACATGGTCTTGTTGGAAAGTAGACTTTCTTGCATAGATTTTCAAGCATCATATGATCCCTGAAACCATTATGCAAAATCACTGGAGGTACTTTCACTAAAACGAAGTAAGTCGAAGCACGACAATTCCGGAAAGTACAACATTCTGATTACCTGTGGCCTTTTTCAAAGCAGCAAGAACAAACGGCATCGGGGGTAGGTCAATGCTCTCAGACGTGGATCTCGGTCCTGCGCAAGGAAAATAAATATCGTTGACCGACGAAGGCACATTCTGTCCTTGAAGCAGTGATTTCAGAGATGCCAGAGAAAATTGTATCTCCTGGTCAAAATCTGTACTTTTCGCCTCTTCAGCTGAGAGCTCTGCTGAAAGAGAGGCTTGCGCTGACTGAGCACTGAAAGATGGTTCGTCATGGAAAGCCGTACTTGGACGGGGGGTAGGATTGCCTCCAATTGCCGCTACATAAACTTCGAAATCGGGTTTGGGAGGTTGCCGATCCTGCTCAAGTTTTCCTAATCTATCTTTGATCTCGATAAGACTCTCGTGGATGAGGCTGAAATGATTATTCTCACTGGACGAAGTCAGGAGCTGTGCTACGAAGTACCAAGTGGTACAGCCATCCTCACACGTGGTTTGCGGAAGCCACAGCAGTTGGGCTTTCCGGTTTCGGGACTGTCGACGCAGTCCCACATGGCAAATTTACTACTCTACAGCTTGAACATGGGAAGGTCTTGTCACAGCGGATCTATCTAACCGTCAGCTCTACAATTCACGACGCGACCAGTGGGTAATTATTACCTTTCGGATTCTACAATTACTGCACTACATTCTCAGAGGATTCGATCATCAGCCGTTGCGTTTCTAACAGAACCAATACATTTCTTACCGATTTCGGAAAAAGTGAAGTATCGCCCCTTGGTCTTTTGTTAGCTCTGCCCTCAGCTGCAATCGCCTTCGCCGTCTCGGTGGAGGGGCTCCGGCTGGTGCCTTCCATTCCAGCTAGTCGCCGAATTAATAAAGGTGGCACGAGAAATTCGTCAATATTGTTGAGAGGGCAAGAATGGACGAGTGTCTAAAGTTAAAAGGGGGAGCAGAGGCGTGGCTTCCACGGAAACCGGTCCGCGGAAAGCGCGGCCGAGTAGACTTGGCAACGTCACAAGCCTGGCCCGGCTGTTTATGATCGATCACTTTTCGTTGGAGCAACCAGAATAAGTTCAATTTATGATTGATATTTGTTATAATGTCTGAAAGTATTTTAAAATTCAAAACTTCTCTGGAAAGGGGGGGGTTTTTTCTCCGCCATCGAATGAATCAAGAGAAGTACATCTCAACCTCGCAGCTTCCCGCTCAAACCCAGATCAGTTTCGCCTTTCAACTTTCCGTTATGGGCATACTTGGACATTAAAATCACTGGGATCATTGCCGAACTCGAATCTTCGCCTGCTCGAACTGGTAAGGCTCGGAAACTCGTGTAAATCTTAAAATTCCCTGAATACTTAGGGACCGAAATACTCCGCGCAGGCCGCGGGCGCTACTCAGCATGTTACGGAGCATGGAATCAATGGTAATTTCCCGTATTGAGATATATACTTATCGTTGTTGAGACAATAAGCAAGTTCTTCCTTTCTTCCTCAGAACGCGCTTGATTTAGAATTTTCGAAATGGTTTCCTCTCAGTTAGGTGCTGCTCACTGCGAATCTCAGTCGCCAGACAACAAAGCAAATGGTTCTAGTCCCAAGGATCCTTCTTCGAACATATCCAACTTCAAATTCAAGTCCGTAGTCGATGGATGGCAACCAGGCAAAGACCCCAAGGTGGACCATTCAGGTCATTTCGAGTTCTGCGGTCCTTGGGGAGTAAGTGCCATGATGATCGGATTCCCAATACTGATGTACTACATGTGGATCGGCGCTACATTCTATGGAGGGCAGTTTCCTCTTCCTGCCTCCGGAGAATCTTTCGTTGACTTCCTTCGCCACCTCGCGGCCCTGCTATATGAGCACGCATTTCCAGGCCTCGCAGCTTGGAAGATATACTGGACATTCTTTCTTATTGAGGCGGCGTTTTATTGCTGGCTTCCCGGTGTTCAAGGTTATGGAAAGCCACTCGATCGTAAGTTCACTGAACTCCTTTCTGTTTTTGAAACTCTCATCCCGTTCTGGACCTCGCTGACGCCTCGACCATTTTAGATGAAGGAGGAAAACAACTCAAATATCATTGCAGCGCTGTTTGGTCTTTTTATGTCACCATAGCTTTGGCTTCAACACTCCATCTCACAGGTTTCTTTCGATTGTATACCATTATCGATGAATTCGGGCCAATACTCTCCGTCGCCATCATCTCAGGCTTTCTCTGTGCTATCATTGCATACATTTCTGCTTGGGCCCGCGGTGCGCAACACCGAATGACTGGACACTTTGCCTATGACTTCTTCATGGGCTCCGAGCTCAACCCCAGAATTGGCACTCTGGATTTCAAGATGTTCTTCGTAAGTAAATACCTCGTGCCATCTCAGTAAAGTGATACTTACTTCCCATTCTCATCTATAGATGGTGCGCATGCCATGGTTCATTCTGCTCGGCATAACCTGTGCCACAGCAGCAAAGCAATATGAGCTTTATGGATACGTTTCTGCTGAGGTTATGTTTCTGGTTATGGCTCACTTTCTTTACGCTAACGCCTGCGCAAAAGGCGAAGAGTGCATCTTAACTACCTGGTATGTCTCCTCCCTCCTTCTCGAAGCCCATGCACTTGCCAATTCGGAATCGATACTGACATAGAGTAGGGACATCTACTTTGAAAAGGAAGGCTTCATGCTCATCTTCTGGAACATGGCCGGCGTCCCCCTCTCCTACTGCCACTGCACCCTCTACTTCGCCAACAATCTCTCCACCGCCTCAACCTGGTCCATCCCATTCGTCCGCATCCCCATCCTCACCCTTCTCTTCACATCTTACCTCTTCATCTACTGGATATGGGACACAACCGGCTCCCAAAAGAACCGATTCCGCGCGCAAGAACGCGGTCACCTAGTCATTCGCAAAACATTCCCCCAACTCCCCTGGGCTACACTGCACAATCCCCGCGTACTGAAAACTGCATCCGGCGATACACTTTTGCCAGATGGATGGTACAAGTATGCAAGAAAGATACATTATACTTGCGATGCGTATTTTGCAATAACTTGGGGAGCCATTACTGGGTTCGAGAGTCCGTTTCCCTGGTTTTATCCGTTGTTCTTTACGATTATGATTTTGCATCGCACGTATAGGGATGTGAGTAGGTGTAAGGCGAAATATGGAGAGACGTGGGTGGAGTATGAAAGGCTGTGTCCTTGGTTATTCATTCCGGTATGTTATTAATCTTGGCATGGAGCGTTTACTGACTTGCAATAAGTATGTCTATTGAGTTTCAAAAGGGGCATTAAGGAAGGGGGGATCCGAGAGACTGAGACTTATCTTGCAGAGGAAATTGGATATGGGTCTATTCTACGATGCCGGGACCCTTGGATAGGAACAGTCATGAGCACCCGTTGGACGTATTCATTGTGAAGATATTTATCCCGAAATGACCGACTATTTTGTGTTCTCCTTTTCCCCCCTTCAGATATCCACCTGATCCGTGAATGCAACGCCGTTCCAAATCAAAGCGATCCATGAATACAGATCCTAAAAACACACATTGAAAATCGTCCCATACGATCCAAAAGGTCCAACGCCAAAGAAGTTGAGTTCCGCCTTCGTGCTTCGAAAATTCAGCTTCCCAAATATAATCAAAAATCAAACAGCCAGATAATTAGCCGCTAATCTCTCCATTACATCTCCTTGCCCATTGCTTGACTTCTTCAGAAGACTCGCCCGCTCCTTCTCATACGCCTCTCTTTGCATAGCTTCCCGCTGCTGTAACGGATTCATCGTATACAACGGCTGACTCCGTCCTTGCGACGTGGCCGTGTTGTTCTGGTTGTGAATAGGAAGCGCGGTAGTTGTAGGGTTGGTAGATGTTGTAGTTGTGTTACGAGGAGCATAGACGCCACGAGCTACAGCCGCAGAAATCATCTGAGCCGTAGGTGGGGAATGGCCCATATTATCACGGCGGATAATCATAGAAGGTAGGCGGAGTTGAAACTGATACGCAATTAGCAAATCGCAAACAACAGAAAGAGAAACAAGACTTACACCAGCGAGTACCTTTGCGTGGTTGAAGCCCATTGCTTCACTGATATAAATCAAACGCCCCTTGACCCACGCCCGCTGCGAATCCGTGACATAATCCGTGTTACTGATAGAGAACAAGGGCCACATAGCAAACAGAGCACCGATTCCATCCGGGGTAGCAAAGGCCTCCCGAGGAAAGCCAGCGAGATCTGCGACCTTTGATCCGCCTCCCTGTTCTATGCGCCAGCCGAGATGCAATGGTATCGACGCAATGATGTCAGTGACGAGATCAACGCACAGTCTTGTTGCAGTTGCATATTCAGGGGTAGTTCGGTAATCGACTGGAGAGCAGATCCAAGCGGCGCATCGAACAATTGCGCCTGAAATGTAGAGGCGAACGATACGTGCGTGGTTCCAGATATTAGCATACCAGATGTCTTGGTACACGTCGACTTTTCCTGGACAGACTTCTGCTTTTGTGATATCGCTTCCCGTATTGTCAACCCAAGCTACGGTCTTTGGATACCAGTAATCTGGCAAGGTCTCCTCCCATCGCAGGTAGTCCTTCTCCATAGCTTGAGCTCTCCGCATGAGATCAAGGACTTTTTGAGAGTACTCTGGCGTTCTCGGATAGCTGTTGAGCGCAATGTTGATCTCCGAGCGTAGCTCGCATATTGTGATGTTAAGTCTCGAAATGAAAACCCCATAATCCTCCTTCGGCGCATCGGCACACCACCAGTCCGCGCCTAGTAGTGGTGGCTTTGAGGAAGCCATACAGTTCGTCGTCTGTTCCACATTAGTAAAATGACCGAAAAAAATAATACTATTATATCAACTTTACCATTTGCTGCCTCACTACATGGAAGAGGGCTTGTCCGACTTTTGTTCGAAGTTGTTTCTTGCCCCGCATTCTGACGAGCTGCACTGCACCGTCAACGTGGGAGAACCAAGCCCCTGCATTAGTTTTTTCTGATGCAAGTGTCTGGTTTTATATCAGTATATATTCGGTCGTGATAACTAATCGGCAGATCTACAAACCTCGAAAAATGTCAACATCAAAATTGCCGCCAGGGTCTGATCGGATTTTTGCTGGGCAGGGTTCTGAAGCGCCAAGTTCGTAGCCTTTAAGGCCTTCGTGTATTGTGCCAGAGCTTGTTGCATTAAGCCTCTCCCTCGGTAACTGGGTCTGTTCGCCAATGACGCCGTTGCAACGGCTGAAAATGCAAGTGATAATTGGGAGTCTGGTGGCTCGTTTCTCATCATAGGCGCGAGAAAATCGAAGTGTCCTCTTGTCCTATTAGACGGTGACAGAACGTAGTTCGACAAAAAGAAGCAAGGCGCTTGTTGCTCTACTGGTACTGAGAGTGTCTGCGACGGGGCGAATGAAATCGCCAGCGCCGTGTCTGAATTCGTCATGAAGTGGTCACTATCTCCAGAACTAGCCGGAAAGGTTTCCTGGTCGTCATGAAATATAATCTGTGTCGGTCCTTTCTTGTTAACCGCTCGTCGAGCTCTTCTCTCTGTAGCTTGGGTCTCATTACGAAAGACAAGATCGAAGTCATCTTTGTATCCAGGGCATTGGCGTCTTGACTTTTGGCATTGCAAGCAGGTAGGCTTTGTTTCGTCACACTGCCGGATCAACGATTAGCTAGGGAGCTCTTAACATCCATTGGAGAAAATCTCTGATTTTAATTACATACTTTAATCCTTCTCGTCCTGCACATCTGACAGCCCCGAGAGGGCTTTCCACAATACACCATTTTGATTGAGTATTTCGAAGATGTTTATCTACGATATACTCCGTAGCCGGTGATGAATACAGACGGACACGGTTCTGGAGCCGAGCTGCCGTTCAATATGTTTGTCGGCGCAAATCTAAATGTAGACTTGAAATAGTGATTGATTATAAACGTTGATGAAGCGGCCGTTGTTGTTGGGCTGATGTTTTCGCCAATCAAGTGAAACTATGGCAGCTGCCAGTAGAGAACAACACAGCCTCGAGGAGAAACTGGCGTTCGTTGAGGCTCGTGCGGAAAGATCGACTGATGCTGATATGGCGCGGGGACCCTTGTCTTGGATTGCTTTTATCTGATCAAGAAACGCCCACGGTGGCAGATATCTCGCAAAGAAATCGTGAAAGACCAGATCGAACCGGTAGAAAATTGGGATGAAAGAGGGTTGGAGATTCAAATGTATATCTGGGATTCTGGGGGAGGCAACCGTCCCGCTCCAAACAGTCCCTGTACCGGATCTAGATGACGGGTAGGGTTATTCCTGGTAGCTTTCCCTTCATTCCCACAATCTATCCCCCCCAAACAACGTCCAATTGGGCGGGTCCAGGGCTGGGGTTCATCGAGTCGCCAATGATGGGTCCTTGCAAACTGCAACGTCCTTCTCAGATGCTGGCTTCTGATTGCATCCAAGTCAAGGGGTCAAGGGAAAGACGCGAAATGTTCCAACATCCAGTGCATGAACCCGGTCAATACGCATGGACCTCTCACCCAAGAGCTCTAATTCGTTCCCGCTGGAGCTCTCTCCTTGCACAAGCATGGCTATCTGCATGTCAAGCCCTTGTCAACGCAACGCAAACACCTGAGCCAAGGCCAAGATCGAGGAAATGTGAAGTTGTGATCAAGAAAGCATGCTGGGGAAGAAATCTGGAGATTGCGCACGATAGCTAATCTTTACCCCTCATTTTTGACAACCCGCCGTCGTACGCCCGTTGCCAAAATCCAGGGCCACTAAACCCGAAACACAAACGGCGACTAGGAGATGGTGAGCCTCCCGAGGCAGCGGTTTTTAAGGTTTCCCATTGCTTTCTCTCGAGGGAAAAGGCACAGCATGCATGGCTCAGGGGTCTGCTCCTCCGTTCCAGTAGCCAGGATGGCTACTTTGCAACGGAACTACCCGATAAGACCCTGGAAAAGATCCCCACAGTGTCCACACGGCACGGGCAGCAGGAAGACGAGCCGCTGTCATTCTGCTTCAAAAAGGTAACAAGACTGCTTATCATTCTGTAAATTCGAGGCGTCAAAAGTGACTTCAGATCTTGACCGCTGCAAAGTTTCGCAGGGGTGTGAACTTTCTCTGGACGGGACCGGAAATGCAAAGGCTTCGTGCATGCGGTGGACACATGTGGACAGTCCGATAAAGTTAGCTGGATGTTTCATCATTTTGATGATCTTCCGGCTTTTGCTGAGCCGTGCCGATGTTGGGCATAAGAGGGATGATATCTAGGATGAGGATATGGAAGTGCTGGATGGTGTGGACGAACGGTTCTGCTTTCATACATTGTTTGGTATGCAGGAAGGCGTGAACCAATGAAACCATATTAATATTTCTGGGCGTATCTTCATTCACCTCGACTCTATTCCTATCTAAAGTGGACCATACTCCGAATGATCTCACAAAAAGCTTGACATTATGATATTCGGGAATAGTTATCCATACGAGGCCAAAACGCCAACACCTCCTGCTTGATCACTACTTCTACAATCTAAGCGACCAAGGACCAAGAACGCTGACGCCTCACCCTGATTCAACCAATACATTCGCAGCCTGTATATCGGCCAAGCAAACTCTCCTAACACTCCCACATGTACTACAGTTCCAGATGCATTTGTGGCACTTATGATATTCCCATTTAACTAGCAAGGTATCTAATTCTCATAGTATGCGCTCACCGCGCCCATGTCATATAGCAAAATAAGATCCTCCATCCATCGCTTTTCAAATTTCAGAAGCTCGGTATCCCCATCCATCGCAGACCAAAGATCAGCTCGCAAATACAAATACATTGTAAAAAGATGCCCACCGGAACGCGCTTGAAATGCCACAAGTCTCCCAAGCCAAATGCTCACTTTATTTCCCAAGATTATTGCTCATCAAACATGCCCGCCACACCCTCCAAACTCGGACTCGGCGCCCGATTATTAGGTCCCTGTAGTGGCGGCGGCTCCTTTAAGAACTCTTGTTGCATCTTGCTGCGCTCTTTCCTAACCGTCGAAGCGGATTTAGTGATGCGGCCCTGCTCACTGATACTTACACCTTTGAGATCGCGGAGTAGGTCAAGGATAAGAGCGCGTTGTTGACGCTGTTGCATACCCTGACGCATTAAGTAGTCGATGCACTTATCCACACTCTTCTCTTGAATGCCTGGTAAGCTTAGGAGGATTTGCCGCGGTGTGGGAGTGGCGGGGGAGTAGTAAATGAGGATAGCGGCAATGAGTTGTGCGAGCTCTTTCTGTAGGTCGACGAAGTAGTGCTCATTTAGCGACGAGATGCAAGCTTTCAGGACGTCGGTGCTGATGAACTCGCGGATGGAAGAAGACAGAGGGTTTTCGTCAGAGGAGGCAGCAAAGTCGGGAATAATAGAACGGTATACACGAAGAACAACCCCACAGCAGCGGCCGTCACGCATGCGGATTGCGTGTGCTAGAAACATAAGCAGGGGCTCGAGGATGGTGGAGGACGTGAGGCAAAATTTGCGCATTGACGGGTATGCGGAGGCGGGGTTAGCCTCATTAACGTAAGTGGACGCATCTTTTCCTGTGCCAGCCGCGGCTTGAGGATCTATAATCCATTAGTATATATAATCTTCAGAGGCTAGCGATAATCCTCACTTGGACGGGCTGGATCGAGGAAGCCGCCGATCATCATAACCGCGGTGTGAGTTAGTTGACGTAGGATACTCTCCTCTTTCATCTCTTCCGTCAAGTTATCGCTTTCTGACTGGGCTACTTGCTTGTGGGCTAGCTTCTCCCACTCTGAGCTGATTTTGATATCCATCTGCGCAAAACAAGTTGCCAGAATCGGAGGAACGAAGTGTGTTCGTACCTCAACTGGACAGTCGTCGACCATCAGGCGTACCACATTTAGCAGCGCAATGAGTTGATGTGAGGACAAATTATCAGCATCTGCGAACAATGCATGAGCAAGGGGTCCAGGGAGTTCGCTGAAGCCGTAGAAATCGACATCCAGCCGGCTCATGCACCAGAGAATGGAATAACAAGCTTCGCGAACTGTTCGAACAGAGCCACGGATGGACGACGCAAAGCCTTCCATTGTCGACTTCGTGCCAGTGACCCGGGCATAGAAGTCGTCCTTCGTTCCTTCTGAGATACCGGCTTGCCAGAAGCGATCAGTCAAGATGCGGCTTACCATGGATCTCATTTCTGTAGGAAGTCCTGCCCAATTAGAAGGGTTGTGGAAAGAGTGTGCATGGCTGATTTATAAGTAGATGTTCGATATTGTGGGATAGAAGGAGACGAACCTGAGAAACTTGAGTAGATTTGGAAGGATAATTGGTAATGCATCACGCCAGAGATTGCATGAGACTTTGTAAGCAGGTGTGTCCTTCTCTACCTTCTCCGTAGAGCAAGCGAGGAAGCTCTTGGTAGTTCGTAAAGGTAATGACTTTAATCGCTCTTCTAACTCTGCTTGCAATGCTTGCCCTTCAGCATCGAGCTTGTACTGTCCCCACTCTTGTATCTCATGTACTCGGCGAGAGACCAGATAATCGCGAACTTTACTGAGGCCTAGCAAGTCACAGAAGCCACCGAAAGAGGACAGTGCAACGTCCATTTCGGGGTTCTGCCACAGCTGCTGAACCGGGCTTATAAATCCATGAAGCTTCTGTAATCGAATATCTGCGTCGATGTTCGTAGCACGGTGGCTATCTAAGCGTCAGTGACATTTACCAATAAATGACTGAGGGTGTTACGTACATAATGGTGAACAGGAACGTCTGATAGGAGGTTTGTCTCTTCGTATCAAGTGCCCCAGAAGCAATGATCTCGTTTACCTTAGCTTCAAGCTGATCATAAACATCCTAGATCTTTGTCAGAAAAGTTGCACGCTTTAACATTCCAGGGTAATTTACCAAGAGTTGATCCGGCATCTTGCTAGCTAATCGCTGCAGCTCATACATGCCATCAGCTTGCAACTCCTTTACCGCTTCGGTATACGCAGCATGCTCTGGCTTCTCGACGGGCTGGCTCATCAATATATGCTCCAGAACTTTCAGCATAAAGCCAACTTTCTTGTCAAGAGCAGTTGTTGAAAAAGCAACAGCTAGCTGGAGAACTCTCTTCCGAATTATTGGATCCTAATATTCCAGTCAGCAGACGATATCCAAACATGTTCGTACTACGTACCTCAAAGTTTAACTCAAGCAACCGCTCACACCAAGCTTCTAAATTATTTTCTATGGCCACGCGTTCTTGGTCCTGCAAATAGTAAGTAGAGGTTTCGGAAATTTGAAGAAGGGTTCCGAACATCCTGCTGCAGCTTTGAGCCATGTGTTGCCCGCCACTTCATATATCCCTTCAAAGCAGCCTCAACAACAGTAAAATGCGAATCTATTCTCAAGACAACCATAGAAGTTTTGGAGTAATTTTCGACTGGCAAATTGATCAGCAACCACGGCTCATTTCAGTAGAATCATGAAACGAACCCGAAAAAGAAGGCTGGCCATCGTAAAGGTGTCGTATTGACTGGTCGATCTGGCCCAGTATATGATAAATGGCTTCAGATTGCTTTTGGCGAACAATGAGCTCGATGATTGTGGTGCTGTACCTCCTGTAGTTCCCTAGGAACGCATGGCGCTCGGGCACAGTATCAATATCTTCCAGTAAGAAGACAAGAGATGGGTCTTCCGAGTCTTCAGGCATGCTCTCATATCGAATTAATCTCGAGCTGCAAAGCTCAAGAAGGGGGGCAATTAGTGGGGTAAGTGTAGGTGATTCGCCAATAGTACTAGAACGCAGTAATCGTGTCCAAGTAACGAGGACGGGTATCGAGATAACGAAACTTTGGCTTTGGGCGATAGCAAGGAATAAGTTCAATAAATTAGGGAGATCGCAGTCTTCTGGAATGGACGATATTTTTTGCTCAATAAAGCTGCCCAGATTTGACATCATCTGTTCTCAGAGTCAACAGGCTGGATTTAGTAGTTATAGGATTGTGCCAACCTCGGAAAATTTCTTCGAAAAAAGATACTTCTCATCATCGATGTTTTGAGGGTCAACAATGGACCATTCATACAACTTGCGGAGAAGATCGACCATTTGACTCGTGTACATTGGACACACGAGGGAAATGAACTCTTCATCTGAAAAATGCAGCCTGCAGTATAGAGCATGAAGTGCTTCGACAGATGCCTATTCAAATCAGTTCGAAATTTCGTACAGCGAAAGGATGACTAGGTGATAGTTACCAATTGCACCGGCACGCTTGAAGCAGCGAGACTTTTGCACATGTGTCCTACGCAGGAGGCACTTGCAATAGCTCGTGGAATGGCCCACGGCATGACTGACTTATAAACTGCCAGAGTCTTAACTGCACAACTCTGGTACTGAGGGTTGCGATAAAGATCTGCTTCTAGACAGTGGCTGAGCAGTTCACCCATGCGTACTAGCCAGCCTTCTTCCCCATACCTTACTGAAGTACCAATCTGGCGGTTTGGAAATGCCTCAGCTAAAACAATAGCGGGGGTGAAAATCTCCACGCAAGCCTTGCTCAAAGCTCCCTCCCGCATAATAGCGACCGTATCTTCGCCGTTGAAAACCTCATCTGAGAGGGTCTCAAGGACGAATAGCACGAACTCTTTGTGTACAACAGAGCCAGGTAGGTTCCAAAGCCGCACAAGAAGCTCGTCCATATCAGTCCAGTCGGCCGCCCAGCTTCTCTTTGCAATCTCCACCCATAATTGCGCAGTTTTGTTCCGCAGATATAAAGGATCGTCTGGTGACACATTCTGCGAGAGTTGAAGGACCCATTCCCTCAGCGTAGTCGCCTGCTCCACCGAATATTCCGCCCATTTATGTCTGATCGCGTGTTCGAGGAGGGAGAGGGCGTAGTGACGCACGACAGGTTGCTGGCTCTTGTCAGAGGCCAGGGTGAAGCCATGGTACGGCGCCTCATCGTTGGCTTTGATCTCCTCCAGAAATAGGGAGGCTTGCCGCCGCGACTCGTTGGAGGAGTTGCCGTGTACGAGATTGAGGGCTTCGTGGATTTGAGGCAATAAGCTTGTGCTCCCGTTGACTTGTGTACTCGTCGCCTCCGCCCCAGCGGTACCGTGGCCGTTCGCGGAGCCGTTCATGATGCCGACTTTTGGCCTTTATTAACTATGTAGGAGCTTGTCTCCACGAATGTCAACGATGGGGGCCTGGACTGTCATCCAGCTGCGACCTGATCCGTAGCTGTGCGCCTGATTTTTGAGATCGCTGCAGATTTAAGATGCACGAATAGGTCAGAATCTAGTGTCTTCCATGTAGTAAATCGCAAGCATGTAAGATGTTCAGATCTAAATAGCAAAGGTAGAAGAGTGGATGCGGACGACGCTGTTGATAAATTTCTACTGGTGGAAGGCTGAATTATCGGACATTTCTCCCGAGCGAGGCTGGAAATCTACCCCAGGCTAGGAACCAACTGCACCACTAGCGTCATGCATGCATAATTCGTACTGATTTGCATTTGATCATTGGTATGTTCAGTTACTACAAGATATTGAAGGTCGTACGGTTTAGATTTGCCTTTATATACACAGAAAATTCACTTTCAGAAGCGTGTCATGTTCCATCGGTCAGCAAAGCCACTTTTCTGTAGCCTCACCGATCCCACAAGGCGGATATGGTTGGGCTTACTATAAGTGAAGGAGCACCAAAACGGCAGGTAAGCTGAAGAGACGAACTGATCTCAGACAACTTGAAACAAAGACATTCATCTTTCTGAGTCATCAGTACTAGATTACAAGCCAACTCTCTTTGTTGGCCGCGGAATCCCAAATCAAAAAAGTGACTCCCAGAATTGTCTGTTCATTAAAGATATCTATATTGTATGTAAGTCAGCAGCTAGGCTGCTAAATAGATTCAAAGAAGTACTTCTACAGTCAAACCGCTTGTTCTCCAAGTTGAGGTGCAAAACCATGCAAAAGTTATCCAAGCCGCCCAGCGAATGTAGATGCAAGATACGCCCAAAAGAATGCAAGATCATCATCTCATAAAAAGTGAATGTTCTTCACATAATACTACACTTCGTCTGTTGGCACTGATCCAGATATCCTTCCTCCTCCCCGTTCCCAACTATGGTGTTCTGCTTTCTTATCACGCCCTTGACTTTGATAGTATGCTCACCCTCCACATGCCACCATTTGAGTCGTTGAATCATGTGGCCATCTACATCATCTGTGCTGATGGTCCATTTCCCTCCTGAAACCTCAACTTCGCATCGGTCTTTAGGGAAATGGAACTCCGGTAGGAATATTTCGGTGGGCTTGTCGTCGGCACCAGCTTTATGTGCGTGTAGTCGGAACGTGAAGATGCAATTCCTGAGATCGAACCCATGGTTCAGAATCTTGCCCACGGTAGAAATCGGAGACGGCCGCACATATGCCTCAGCTGCTCGGAACCCGGGCGAATTCGTAAGCTCGGGTGGCTTGTCTGTGACTTCTGATGAGATCGAAGGTGTCTTCAACTTGGACTTCAAATTACCAGGATTGATAGTCGATCCATCAGAGATATCTTTCTTTGTACTCGATCCAGCATCTAAAGTTGTTGTGGATGCGTTCATCGGCGTTGGTGGAACTGCGGAAAGCGGAAGTGGCCGGTCATCCAGAGAGAAGATCGACAAGTCTTCTCCGTTCCATTGGTCTCCCAAATGATGTTTATTCTATTTAGTTAGCAATCACATTATACTCGAAGATTGTGAGCCCATACCTCCGTCATGTATAACCATAACGTATAACCTGCCATACCACTGCCTTCTATCGCAAAATGGTTTGCATCCATTGCACCTGACTGACTTGAATAATCTCCGGTTTTATATGCATATTTGTCGTCCATGTCGTAGGGGATTCCAAACTCTGTAAGAACACAGGGATGGTTACCCATGTAATCCATTCCTTCTTTCCTGATGGCTGATAATTGGTCCTTGAAACAGTTTCTGATAGCCGTCTCTCCGATTTTAACTGCAAATGCAGGGCTCATGTACCTCCCTCGAAGGATGCCAAAGACATCGACATTCCAGTATCGGTTCCATTTCTTGGTCATCAGTGTCACACCGTCGTAGTAATGCGGCGCATAAACCATTTTTGGATCATCGTCCGCAGTGCCCTTGATGGAAGGAGGGATCTCCAATACCGGCGGTTGACAGAACATGATACAGTCTTTGTGATGAGCCCTGATAGCATCTCTAAATTTCCTGTAATGGTCCATATAATATATGTTCGTAAATTGCTCGTAGTCAAGAACCTCGCCGGTACGGGGATTCTTTTTGAAATAATCTTTCTTCAGTAAGGTATCGGTTTTTGGATCCCATACACCATGCTGAGCCCAGATACACTCTCCTAATTTCCACCCAGGATCTCTTTTGTAGCCGTATCTCGATTCATCGTAGTTGGCAGGAAGCCACGCACTTTCTCCTTGTGGGTCCACGAGCACCCTTCCAGATTTATATGGGCCCATTCCGCCAAAGTCCCAAGTATCTACTTCGCATGCCCTCCCGGAACCAGTCAAAATGGCTTGCCAAGCAGTTGGTGATGTGCCTTTTTGTAACTTCTGTTCGTCTGGAATAACAGTGATATCTCCCCAGCCTACCAATCCCCGGTTGGGCTCGTTCATGCTTTCCCAGCCAATAACAATCTCATCCTCTATGTCCCCAGCTTCATGTATTCGTTTCGCAAGATGAGCGCAGGCATTGACGTAATGGTCTTGTAGATAATCTTGTATATTCTTCCCGTCAATAATGCATTTGGGAGCGAAGTCTCGGCCAGCGAAAAAGAAGGTAAACAAGGCTTGACACGCCAGCCGGGTATAGTTCGTGGACCAAATCATCTTAGGGAAGTTTTGAGGTTCTGGATAAGTGTTGTGCACCAGGGCAGCCTCTGTTGCAGCAAAACTTTGGGGGTTCAATCCGCAGGCATATAGTGTCCACATTGGAGCTCCAGATCCTCCCGAAAACCTCGACCACTAGATGCAATTTATCAGTACAGAAATCAGAGTCTGACAGAGGTAACTTACCACATCCTGGTGGGGGTCCATGAAGATATAGAATCCATATTCCCTTGCCAACCTCAATATTTCAATTGTGTGCTGAATCCATTCCTCGTCGTATATACCCGGCCCAGCTGACTCAATTGCCTCCCATGTAAAGACGTATCTAATAGTGTTGTATCCCCAGCGCTTTAATCGTGAGAAATGGAGATGGGCGTCTTCGCGAGGGAACGGCCGGGTACGAAAGTTAACATTATCTCCGTCGAAGAAATCCTCGGGGACGTGTGAGGGCTGGTCAGGATTACTTGGGTATTTTGCATCTCCAGCTACATTGATTCCTCGCAGAGTTATTTGTCGTCCGTGAGCATCTCGGAAATGCCCATTCTCGATTGTTAATCTCAGGGGCGACATAGTGTACAACGAACGACCTACAGAGCTACCACGGCCCAAAGCTATGCAGGCTCTTTGCAGGTTATGACGAGTTAAGAGTGTCGAGAGGAGGCGTCCTGCCAGTTTCCAGGCTCAAGATCAAGCGCCGGTGCAGCGGAATAGTTCGTTATAATGACGACGCAGCTGTACGAAGTACGAAGTACGCGGTATAAGCACAACCCTTGGTGGTGCACTCTCCGGTCCCTGCAAAGTTAATACTGGCTCCGATCGGACATGGATCTCGTTCCTGTGTTTAAGAGTTATGGCAAGGACTGAGCGAGGGAGAAGTAATGGAGATGAATGTGAATGCAATGTCGCTGAATAACCTTGGAAGGTCACAAAGACATCTCGATCTCGGACTTTCAGGGCACCGACGACAATCAACAGGGATGTTGCAGCCGCTGACCACAACCACACTAGGATCTGGGGGGACACAAGGCTGTCAGATCCTTAAGCCTCACCACAACCCCACCTAGCCCGCTGAGTTCGCTACTGTACTCGTACCTCGCTATGCCCGGTACCAGAATAGAATATTTGCTGAATCATGTCTGGAGCAAAGGCAGCGCTGAAGGCCATCAACGCCGCTATCAAGGCTCAGAAGTACGATGAAGCCATCCAAGAGGCGCAGAAGGTGCTGGCCTCAGACCCAAAAAATTACCAGGCGTGAGTAGAATTCTGTTTGGAAGAATCTTGTGCTTTTCATGGGATTTTATTGGGCCGTTGTTTAACTTCAAACAGCTCCCTTTTTCTAGGATTTGCCCTCAGTAAACAGAACAAGTACGCAGAAGCTGAGAAGGCATACGATGCTGCAACCAAGATCAAGGATTCCGATCCGCAGGCGTGGCAAGGGCTCATCCAACTTTACGAGAAGCAAGGAAGTGAGGCCGTTGGCCGGTATCAGACAGCTGTCTTGAAGCTTGCGGCAATACACGAGGCCAAAGACGACAAATACAAATGCCAGGATGTCGTGGACAAGTTCTTGGGCTTTGCGAAGAATCAGGGCACGCGTTTGCAATACAAGAAATCCCAAGAGGTCATACTGCCTGATTCTCCAATATACCCGTACCTGGAGGGAAGGGCACCGCATCCAGCCCATACATACCAAATCATGGCTACAATCACTGAGGTTGATGAGAGAGAACGTATCAACCAGGAAATTGGAGAGCGAAGAACCAGGCTCGGCGCAAAGATCGGCCAAGTTACGACGGAAGTCAAACGGGAAGTCTTGAAGGGCAGTGACTTAGAGGAATTATATGGCAAGATCATTGATTGGACTAACGATGATGAGATCCGACGCCAATACGAGGAAAAGCTTCTTCAACGATGTCTAGAGGCTCTCACAGTTCTCCCTCCTGGACAGGAAAAGACTCAAAAACGCAATAAAGTCAAAAAACTGGCCGATGATATGGTCATAATCAAGCATCCATTCAAGCTGGCATGGGATATAGCACTCGAATGGAAGGACCCGCGGAACACCCAAGACTTAGATGCAAATATCTTGCGCGAATATTACGGATTCTTTCCTACGAGCGGCCTAGGACAAGTTTTGCGAGGATTCATGAGCTGTGAAATCTCTCTATTTCCAGCACCACCACCACGACCTCAGCAAACTCAAGATGGTGCAGCTTCCGATGACAGCGATGATGATGACGATGGAGGCGGAGTCGCTCTTGACAGCAGCACTATGAGCGCGGAGGACCGCTTGCTTCTCATGTCGGATGGTATGTCGGATGCTGGAAAATCCATTTTAGCCCACCGTCTCATGGGAGAGTATTATCAATTTTTAGAAGAGTACGACAGCGTGGTCGACTTGATGCGCAATGGGCAAAGATTGATCACGGAAGAGTCGAATAAGACTGGCATGAAGTTCGAAAACTCTTTGGAGTCACTGACGGGTCTCCTTGGTACTGCCTTGGTCTTTTATCAATCTCCCAAAAATCATCCAGAAGCCAAAACTATATTCGACGGGCTTCTGGCTCAAAATCCCACTTCTACACCTGCATTGATCGGCATCGGTTTAATATACGAAGAGGAAGAGGACTATCCTGCAGCTATTGATTTCCTTGGTCGTGCTCTTCAGAGGGATCCGACCAACATTCGTGTCAAGACTGAGGCAGCATGGGTCAAGGCGCTGAACGGAGATTATGCTCAAGGGAAAGATGAACTGGAGGATTGTCTCGCGAAGATGGACAGCAAGGATCTTCGATCGAAGGATCTCATTGCTCAAACACAGTATCGTATTGGCACCTGCCTTTGGAATATCGATACATCAAGATCGAGTCGGAAGGACAGAAATGGTGCATATTCCTACTTTTTAGCTGCTCTGAAAAGCAACCTCAACTTCGCCCCAGCCTACACCAGCCTCGGCATCTTCTATGCCGATTACACAAAAGACAAGAAAAGATCACGAAAGTGTTTCCAGAAAGCCTTCGAGCTTTCAGCTTCGGAAGTAGAGGCAGCAGAGCGCTTGGCCAGGATCTTCGCCGAGCAGGGCGAGTGGGAACTTGTGGAGGTCGTTGCGCAGAGAGTTGTAGATTCCGGGAAGGTACGACCATCACCTGGGTCGAAGAAGAAAGGCATCAGTTGGCCATTTGCAGCACTCGGTGTAGCAGAACTGAACAAGCAAGATTATGCCAAGAGCATCGTTTCTTTCCAGTCTGCACTTCGAATTACACCAAATGATTATCACTCTTGGGTCGGTCTCGGAGAGAGTTACCATAATTCGGGACGTTACATCGCAGCGACGAAAGCCTTTCAACACGCAGAGAAATTTGAAGCAGAAGTCGAACAGCAAAAGTCCGGCGAAACGTGGTTTTCTAAGCATATGCTAGCTAACGTCAAACGGGAATTGGGCGACTATGACGAGGCAATCGAGGGGTATAAAGCTGTGCTTGTGGGACGTCCAACGGAATTTGGTGTATCAATTGCTCTGATACAGGCGCTCGCTGAGAGCGCCTGGGACGGAATTGACAAAGGTCTGTTTGGATACGCGGCTCAACGTGCTGGGGAGACGATTGATGCAGCTTTGGGACTTGCAGAGAACGGATCAGATGCTTTCAACATGTGGAGAGCTGTCGGCGATGCTTGTTCGGTTTTCTCCTGGGTTCAATGCCGCCTTAATGATTTCCCAGATCACAAAATTAAGCGGCTATTGCAAATTCGCAATCAGACGGAAGCCTACAAGATCTTTGCTGACGTAGACTTGGTCAGTGTAGATATTGTGTTTGCAGATGGGCTCTTTCCCAAGGATGAGCAGGAGGGAGTGAATCTGACCAGGTGCTTACATGGTGCTATTATCGCTCATAAAAGAGCAATTCATGCGTCAGCTCATGATATACATGCTCAAGCCGTTGCCTATTACAATCTGGGCTGGGCAGAATATCGAGCTCATGTCTGTCTTAGTGGGGCCATCAAGAGAAAATCCACTGCGTATCAAAAAGCCGCTGTCCGGTGCTTTAAGCGGGCGATAGAACTGGAAGCTGGAAATTCTGAATTTTGGAATGCTCTCGGTGTTGTCACCAGCGGGCTGAACCCAAAGGTTGCACAGCACTCTTTCGTCCGAAGCTTGTTTCTAAACGAGCGAAGCGCGCAGGCGTGGACGAATCTTGGGACTCTATACGTCTTACAAAATGACTTCATGCTTGCAAATGAAGCATTTACTAGAGCACAGTCAAGCGATCCCGATTTTGCACATGCATGGATCGGCCAAGGACTCCTTGCCCTATTAATTACTGGTGACACTAAAGAGGCAAATCTGCTCTTCACACATGCGATGGATATCTCCGAGTCTTCATCTCTAATCACGAAGAGGCAGTATGCTCAGTCCACTTTCGACCAGAACCTAAAATCCACGAACGTCTTGAACATTACAGATTTAGTGCAGCCATTGTTTGCTCTGAACCAAGTGCAATCCATGGCACCCAGGGAATTGATGTACCGGCATCTGTCAACGCTTTTCCTAGAACGAATAAACGATGTATCCGCTGCTGAAGCCTCACTGTCAGAGATATGTGCCACAGTCGAAGCTGACTACGAAGTCACTGAATCGCCATCCTCATTATCTAGATTTGCATTAGCAAAGGCAGATCTTGCACGATCTCAACTTTCAGCCGCTTCATATGATGAAGCCATAGACAACGGCGAAGTCGCACTACAGCTCAGTGCTGAAGACGCAGGGAACGAACTCTCGGCAGAGGCTCGGCAGAAATGCAGATTGTCCGCCCATCTTACTGTCGGCCTTGCACACTATTATGTCGGAAAGCCAGACGCAGCACTGCAATATTTCGAACCCGCTCTGGAAGAATCAAATGGAAACCCTGATGCGGTATGCTTACTAGCCCAAGTCCTGTGGGCCACAGGCGCAGAAAATTCTCGAGAGAAAGCCCGAGATATTCTCTTCGACTGTGTCGAAAGCCACCCCAACCACGTCCAATCCGTCCTCCTCCTCGGAATCATCGCACTGCTAGACCAAGACACAGAGTCCCTAGAAGCCGTGACGTCTACTCTCCAGGAGCTACGAACCACACATTCGATCACTGACCGTGAACAATCACAAGTCAGCGAGGTCCTTCGGGCCATTGCAAGCGATTCGGATCAAGCAATGCTCACAGAAATTCAGACCGATGTCTTTCTTCACCCGAACCGAACGCATGGCTGGAGTCGCCTGGCTGATATTGGCGAGGATGAGTACGCGGCGGATATGGCGCTGAATACGGCTATTAAGGCTGTGCCACCGCATGGGGACTTGGATGCCATGGAGCTGGCAGGGGCATTCGCTGGAACGGGCAACGTTGGAGATGTGCAGAAGGCGATCATGTTAGCACCGTGGAGTGGGGATGGGTGGGATGCTTTGGGTGGTGCTTTGGCTGCATAGAATGTGCGTATGATGAGGCCTTATGTGTATATGATGGTAATGCCTGATGGTTTCGAACACGAACAAAAATAAAAGCATGTTTTGAGATGTGGTACACGAACAAAGCTCGCCAGAGTAGTAGGGATTCTATCCCTTCAAGTTAAGGCGGCCGCTGATCTAGCTAGCTTGTCGACTCTCTTCCTAAATCGTGATGAAACCTCTGCTATGTCTTTTTGCATCTACAATATACATGAAAGCCCAATCTAGATAGTAGTTCCTATATTCAAATCTCACTTAAATATCAATCACTCCGCATCCACACGTCACGACTCATCCATAACGTCATCATCATCCCCAAATTTGAAACCTCCCAAGATCGGTATTGACTTTGTCCAGGCCTTCTTCACCCAATCATCGGTAATCCTTTCCAGAAATCCCCGCGGATCAGGTCCTCCATCCGGATCCCCCTGCCCACTGACAATCATCTCTGCCCTGTGCCTCTGCGCAAAATCCACATCCGCCTTATAAGTAATATCCTCCTGCCCAGGCAGCCTTTGCAACTTGCTTGGACTAAGCACCTTCAACACAGCTTTAACCTTGCCCTCAAAACTGGGATCACCCAAATAATCCCGCGCAGCATCAATTCGTTCCTGCTGCTCTTCGAGACGAGCAATTGTAGCGTCCGCACGCTGTCTGACAGTCGGCGGGGGCCGGGGCGTCCTTCGGAGTCCAAGAATAGCCTGAGCAGCTCTCTCAGACAACGGTTTCGCTGTCTGGTAATTACTTGTGGTTTTCTTGGACTTTGGACGCATGATAGCGCCTCTAGGCCCGAAACGGGTGAGCGGTACGCCGCCGCTCATCTGTAGATTCTTGATTCGTCTCGCTATAGCATCATCAGTCTGTTTCTTGACTTCAGCTTCAACCTGTGCTTTCCGTGCAGCTTCCTTTGCGTCGGCCTCTTGCTTGAGCTTTGCGTCGAGTTCGAGCTGTTTGGCGTCACGAGCGGGCTCCTGCTCGATACCTGGGTCTATAGCGGGGACAAGGCCTGCCGCCAGCTCGGCGGCTCTGAGATTGTCGGCGTAGCGCTTGAGGGCGACGGCTGGGTCTTCTGGTGGGCGTAGGTCGAAGATGAGGGGGTTGTTTGGGATATTGGGCGTTGGGGGCAAGCTAGGTCGGGGGGTTTCAGGGTTACTTGTCCTTTTCCTAAAAGTTATTTCTTGCCAGTTTGGAGTTCTCGCGTCTTGGAGGACTGCAGCTGCAGGCAATTTACTGGGTTCAGCCTCACCCTCAAGAAGTGATTCTTCGGGATATGGATCGTATTTTTGGCGCTGGTTCCAGAATTCTAGCACGGTGCTCGTCTCTTGAACTAAGGTCATGGCGCTGGGGCGGTGAGATGGGTCATACGCCAAACACCTGAGAACTATATCGATGAGGTGTGTGCTATATGGCACTGAGAAGTCGGGCTTGATGAGTTGTGATCCATGTGTTCTAATCAACATATTATAAGCTCAGAATTAATTCTACGAAGGACTTTGGAAAATTGCTCAATACAGTGTTAGTTTGTAGGAGATGGTCTAGGAACTTACACGAAAGACATGCGATTTGGAATTCTGTGGAGGAATCTTTCTGGCTCCTCCTCACTTTGGTCGCCGACTAGCATGTTGTAGAATATCATTCCGAGCGCGTAGATTCCAGTCGGTGAGTCAATCCTACGATTGATATGATTCGAGTTCTCTTGTTCCTACGTATAGTATTAGAATGTTCCGTGCGGTTCTTCTAAGCCAATATCACTCACAGGAGCTGCATAGCCCGGAGTGGCTCTCCAATTCGTGTTGTAGATCCACAATTTGTTTTTCTTTATATCACCTTTCCTGGGATCGGGTATTCTCAAAGCAAGTCCAAAGTCGGTGAGCTATTCTTGAACATCAGTATACAGTAGGCGGAACATGAGATCAATGATGGAATTACCTTAAATACATTTATCCTCCTGTGTTCGTCTCTGTCCCTTTCACCAATAAGAACTAGAAGCCGTAAGTTAGCGTCACCCTAAGAAGCCAATACTTGTTCGGAGACTTGCTATTCGCAGGCTTTACGTCAAAATGTACTATTCTGTAGTAGGATACTAGGGTTAGCAAAATAATACCAACTGAAGGGGTAGGAAGGTGTGCCACGAAAGGGTTTTTTATTGAATAGCACCGGGCACTTGCTCCAGAACGACGGCTGTGAATTTTGACTTACGGTCGTCCCCAATCTGGATTCGGCGTTTTCAGATCTTCACTACCAGTTGCAAGGATAAGAAACCCCCTCGCAAGACAGTGCATGATCCGCCATAAATGCTCCTCCGGAATGACACAAGTGACCATGTCGGCTCCGAGCTTTTGCTTCCGTTTCATGTAGGCGTTCATGTCTCCATTACCAGCGAATTCCCTGCTCATCGAGATCTAGGAGTTAGTGTATTCTAGCCAGAAAATAATGAGGAGTCGCAGGCAGATTTCTTGAACCATGGGTCTCAAAGACACCACTTTTACTCTGGAACACTACTACTTACATATAAATTCGAGACACTTGTTTATTTTTAGGGGGTATCGGCAATGGATCTTTGAGTCCTAATATCCCAGCTCCATCATCTTTGTGCACAGCCTTGTAAAGCTTTATCACATGGTCCGTTCCGGTCATGGCAATCCTCTGGAGGTGGATCGACTCTTGTTCTAGGTCTTCTCCGGACGACTGCTTCACGGCCATGAACTTCGGCATATTCGGGTCTGTTCCCTTGTATTCAAACTGGATGACGAGTCCATAAGCGCCGAATCCTACGATTTTCCGCGGTTCCCATTCTCCTCGTAGGGGATCCCACTTCGCTGCGCTTTCCAGGAACTGAACTTGACGGTTGCGGTACCCCTTCTCCCATAATTTCTTGTTCATGTCATATCCACCAAGTTTATCTCGATATGGGTACAGAGCCATCTTGTTTGAATTTGCTTGTATAAATGGCTTCGTAATCGAATTGGATAAGACTCGGTAGTACTGAAGTGAATGAGTTGATTGATTTCGAATCCGCTTGCCAGAGAGTAATTTGTGTTGCTTCCTCAACGCGGACTTGAACAGGACAATTAGAATTGATAATCGAGAAAGACAAAGCTTTCAGATTACCAATTCTTTGTCTCACTCGGGGTCTGGCATAGCTTAAATCTGATTGCGGCCGCAAAGAGTATGGGATAAAAGCAACTCGGCTAGAAGAACAAAGACCATGGTGTCTTGGTCACAATGAATAAACCATTTCTTGATGCCAGAGATACACTTACTTCCAATATAGATGCCCTCGCGGCTTAAAGGCTATAGAATTCCAATAGGAAAATAATGGCTAGGTAAGAGTAGTAGCGAACGATTTCCTTTTGCCCCAAAAAATAAGGGAACTCCTGGTGGTCAGAAAAAGCGGCACTGATTCTGAATGTGCCACGCCCAGTGGAACATCAAAATGCGCAATAATTAGTGCCGCTTTTTGGTCTACCGCGATGGGGACAAATTTTTAAAATACAAGGCCATTCGAAACATAATCCAGATCCTTGGGCGATCAATTGGCACTTGCCAAGATACACTCTCCTTTTTATGCAGTTTACGCGACCGAACTATGAGCTTGGAAAATATAATTGGGTTCTAGTACCCCTTATCCGAATGCTTTTATCAAGCGGACGCTCTATAAAACAAAAGAAACGTCTTCCTCGACCGAGAATAATGCACCGACACGAAATCCAGCCCTAGAAGTCATAACACATGAAAAAGTCGCTCAGAAATGCAGCAAACACCAGCCATCCTTCCCTAAGTCCGTGAACCCTCATTCCACTTTACCTCCCGTACACTCACCCTGCTCTGCCTTTTGTCTTCTCTCCCTTTTCGCCAGTCCATCTTCTCGAGTCCCATCTTACTTAGCCGCCTGCTAGCTTTGCTTTGGCTGCCCTTGCACCCGCTATCCTCCTCGCTGTCATCGCTACTTCCTCCACTGCATTTCACCGAATATGTGGAGGTTGGCGAGTAGATGTATTCGCCGTCAACGTACTGTGCTTCCGATACGAAGGTCGAGCGACGGTTCCGCCTGCGGGTATATCGCTGTTCGAGACGAAACAGTTCGAGCTTCTGGTGGAGGAGATCGATGAGATTCATGGCTGCGGCTGTGATGAAGGTAGGTGAAAGCTGGGAAAGAGGTTGGTGATGAATAGTTCGAAGGAGGAGGATTGGAGGATTGTGGATTCGGATCAAAACCCAAATTGGATGAATGTTCGCGTAAGTCCAACAAGAAGCCTTCTTCTGGTCTAAAAAGGATGGAAGTCGTTTCTGTTTCGCTGACCGTTGACAAGAATCGAAGGAACGTGTGTAAAGGTTGCCCAGCGTACGGATCAAAAGGAACTTTTTGTCTGTCTCAATCTCGATCTCAATCGAATACAAATGGAGCCCAGTGCGTCAATACCCCTCCAAACCGAGTCTCGAGTTTGTAGAACAGTCTGGGAAGCACCAAAATGAATAAAGGAGGGCGATAAGGCTTACGAGGGATAAGTATCGGCTGGGAAGACCTGGGCGCCCAGAGCAAAGCCCTCAAAATCAGCCGTTCTCGACCTCAGGGAACAAATTAACCGTGCTTCCAAGTGCCAAGACCGCCTCCGCTGGGACAGATGTCAAAGTAGTGTCAAGGCTAAATTGCCCATGATCGCTCTAGCAGGGGTTAAGAACGTGTCGCCCCTATCATCTGAATTACTTTTGTCCCCATACGGCTAACGCCTCCAGGGCAGAACCTCGCTAGAAGCGAGGCTTCATGCATGCCCGCAGGGTAAGCCACATTATTGGCTTTTTATTCGGGAAGGTGAGTTCACAACTTGGGAACTTGAGAAGACTTCGATCAATAATTTCTACTAGCGGGCATAGATTGGGCATCCGATTTTGCGGGTCAGAAAGAAAACGGGTGGAAAAAGTTCAGACGGGACCAAAATCCGAGCACCATGTCCCACTTGAAATGGACAGTTGTACTGCATCGTTGCGAAATTGACGCTAAATTTACAGCATCGCGATGCAGTACAGAAGTCTCCGAGTGCACCTGTGAAAAGGTGCAGGAAACATCTTCACATCCATGGAGAGGCAAATCATTGGTTTGCCGGGCGGACGCTCTGATGCGATCATGCGGAGTTGTATGCAGGTAAAAAGTTGTACATGTTCCAATTTCCCCCCGCCCATGCAGGAACGGAACCCCGAGCTCTAGCATTGTAAAGTGACTTGGCTGCAACGCCACTACAATACCGGTGTGGTATAATTTAAGTGGTCGGCCGGTCTTCTCTCTCCTCGACCACATCGACATCTTCAATGTTGACTTCACGCTCCTGACCGTCTTCATCGAACAATGTCTCTTGTGCTGTAAATTTGTTAGCGGTAAAAGGGGACACAGGGCGGCCAACGTACCACTCCAAAGCTCGGAGTACACCCCACCAGTATCAATCAAGTCCCGATGGGTGCCACTCTCCGCAACTTGACCTTCCTTGAGAACAATAATCTTATCGCTATCGTAGATCGTCCGCAACCGATGTGCTACGAACACACTTGTCCGAGCTTTCTCTTTCAATATGCTATTGATGTTTGCCATTAAAGCTTGCTCCGTATGGGTATCCAATGCTGAAGTTGCTTCGTCAAAGAATAATAAAGGCGGATCTTTCAAGATCAATCTCGAAACTGCGAGTCGTTGCTTCTCTCCACCCGAAATCATCATCCCCCGTTCTCCAACCATTGTCTTGTAACCCTCTGGGAAAGCAGACACAATATCGTGTATTTTGGCTCTTTGAGCAGCTGCAAGAACTTGTTCGGGTGATGCGTTCATATCACCGTAGCGAATATTGTGCTCAATAGAATCGTTGAATAGCGGTGTATCCTGAGGCACAACACCAATTGCTTTCCTCAATGACTCTAAGCTCACTTCCCGGATATCCTGGTCATCGATGAGAATACGACCTTCTTGGACATCGTAGAAGCGAAAGAGGAGACGCAAGATTGTGGACTTGCCGCAGCCACTGGGTCCTACGACCGCAATTTTCTTTCCAGCTGGGATTGTGAGACTGAGATTCTTCAAGATAGGACGGTCGGGGTGGTATCCAAAAGTTACGTTCTCGAATTTGATCTCGCCGCCCTTGGTGAGATGTAACGGCTTCGCGTTGGGAACCTCCTTAATTGCAACATTGACCTTTTGAAGATTAAACAAAGTCTCCATGTCAAGAAGAGATTGTCGTAGTTCTCGGTAAACAGATCCCAAGAAGTTCAGAGGTAATGAGAGTTGGAAGACGAGTTGATTGATCATGACTAAGTCGCCGACAGTCAAACTCCCAGTCGCTACACCATCTGCAGCGAGGTACATCATAGCTGTGAGGGCACTTGAGAAGATCAAGTTCTGTCCAGCATTGAGGAAGGCCAATGAAGTAGCAACTTTGATAGAAGATCTCTCATATGCTTTCAGTGCCTGATCATACCTCCCAACTTCGTATTTCTCGTTGTTGAAATACTTCACAGCTTCGTAATTGATCAACGAATCAACAGCAACCGTGGAGCCCTTATTGTCTGCAGCATTGGCTTGTCGTCGAAACTTTGTCCTCCAAGCTGTTGTCCAGATTGTGAAGGCGGAATATGCAACCATCGTCACTGCAGTGATAGCTGCGAATTTGGGTCCATATTGATAAGTCAAAATCCCGCACACCATGGAAATCTCCAAAGCTGTAGGTAGAACATGAAACACCATAGATGTGAGGATAAAACTGATGCCTTTAGTTCCTCGATCTATAGCTCTGGTCAACCCTCCGGTTTGCTTGGCAAGGTGGAAGTTCAAATCCAGCCGCAAAAGGTGATCAAATACGTTGCAAGCTACTCCTCTAATGGCCTTTTGAGCAACGCTGGCAAATACCGCATTCCTGGTCTCTTGGAAGAGCGTAGCACTGATTCTGGTCAAACCGTAGGCCACAATCATTGAACCAGCGACTGTCGTAGCCGTACCTCCTACGACTGCGAAGTCTATGTTCATAGAATCCACAATGCTCTTAAAGTAGAATGGTACCTGTACATTCAGAACTTTGCCGCCGAGCAGAAGAGCAACCGCGAGCCCGACTCTGAGTCTGGTTCCTAGGCTATCTTTTGGCCATAGATATTGCGACATCTCCTTCATAATTGCCCAGTCAGCCTTCCGCTGCTCCTGATTTGTCTTGTCTCCCAAAGCTAAGGGGTCTTTCCGGGTATCTGTAGGGGAGGCTGGCCCGGGTTTGCGTGCAGTTTCTGGCTTCGTGCCAGGCGTATCATCCGCAGCTCGTGGCTCTCTAAGAGCCTGGCTCTGAATAATCGTTCGTTTGGCATCATCTTTGTAGAAGGGGCTTGTATTCGTGAAGACGCGGAGACCGATTCTAGAGGGGATCCATTGCTGAGATCGCAGCCGCGCTGATTTCACAGTTGAGCAAGAAGCTCTGCCCAAGGCCCGAAGAATCATATTCGCGCTTCTCGCAACCAAAGTCCGTCTCGGAAACGTGAACTATCCCGCCCGCATCGTTCTCGTTCTTGTGCCCTGCATAGATTGAAGGGGTAGCTTCCGTGAGCTGTCTGCGGATGGCTCCGAGTAGATTTAAGATGAAGGTTGATAATCTTTAGAAAATTCCAAATTGGGGTCGATAAAAATCGTAACCAAAACTCCCAAAAATCAAACCAAAAAGAAGTGTTGTACAGAGGTTCGTTGAAGATTTGTATAATTGCAAGCTTATTACGCCATCGGCAACGCTTCGCGAAAAAAACAGCAGCAAGTCGCGACCGGAAAATTACTCACCACGCTGAGATCTCCAGCTCACGAAGCAGCAATGCGCGGTCAATTGCCGCTGAGGAGTGCTGCTCGAGCAGCTCGACAGCTGCGACGTCCTTGCGTTGCAAATGTTGGACGCCGAGCCATTCAAATCAGCGCGACGCCGACAACAGAATCGCCTGGGTTGAGAGGGGATTTCCTCAGCAACTCAATTGATGCCTCTGCGGACTCAGCAGGTACGTTTCGGCCAGATGAGTTTGCTTCATGCATATGCTAATGTAATCGTCATTTACAGATGCCAGATTCGAGGTATTGGGCGCACCATATTCTCTCTTGTCTGTTTCATTATCCGCATCACAGCAACTATACACAAGGAGAGGAACATTGGTTGGAGTTAGTGGAAAGCCAGAGAATGCAAGTAATAGGTTCTCCAGGCAGAGATGTTCTTGCTAATTGGCTGAAGGCTCAATCGACTCTCTCAATACTGGAACCATTTCGAAGAGCCGCCCTCGGTATCCCGTGGCTATACCAGCGAATTTCCTCCACAAGCCCAATTACGGCATTAATATCAACAAAATCGCCACTCACTTCTTTCACCGTGCTACATCTTAATGGAACCGTGGACTGGACGGTAGCGCAGCGGCAGGCGCTGCTGGCTTGGACTGGACATACCCTTTCTGTCTCGCCCTCCGCGAATAGAAGTATGAGCCTCGCTCATTGGGGAAACTCGCAGATTACAGGGAGAGGACTTGTAGCTTTGGCTGGGCCGGGACAAATATATCAAGTTACGTTAAAACCGGGAGAACAATATGTTGCGCATCCAGGGAACGTGGTTGCATATACGGTCACGCAACATCCGCCGTTGCCATATAGATTTAAGTCTTCGAGTCTTAGGTTTCAAATACCAGATTTGGGACTCGGCAGATTACTACAGGGCATCAAGTTCTTCAGAGTCATGAGGGAGACGGATGCGTGGAAAGCAGTCAGGAAATTAGCGTTCAATTTCAGGACCGCGGCTCGGAGGACAATATGGGGGGACCGATTGTTCTTGCAGTTCCATGGACCAACTACCATTTTGGTGTCTTCGAGGGCTTCACGCATTAGTGACGTCTTGACTTCGAGGGATGTAAATGAGATTGCGGACTCGGAAGCTGGTGTCGCGCAGTCTGCAGTAACATTGGTGAGCAAGCCGAAGGAGGATGAAGGAAGCACGCATAAACAAACGACAGATGTCCCAACTGGATTTCACACGGCGGAGGTTTCTCGGGAAGGGAAAGTGAAGTTTGAGGACGTGAAGGATGTAAAACCGTTTGTAAAATGAGGAACTTATTATCCTTCAGACTATGTAGAAATGTACAGTACGATACAAACCTCTTTTCAAATTCGCGTGTCTGGAATATGGATTTGAGCAAAGTCCTCTCTCCTCCATTTATACTCCAAGTCTCCATGTTGTTATAATAAGATCATGTTCACCACCTTTGCTCTTGCCTTAAGTGTATTTACTCTGGGTCGGGCCTTGATTCGAGCCCCGGCTCGGTAACCGAAATCTTCTTTCAAGCTATGTCTTAAATTGACTTTGACCACACTTGTAACTTCGATTTCCTTTCTCAAATAATTTCTCAGACTTTCATTGGAATCATTGCTGTCATCAACTTGTTCGTTTGGCCAAGTGGGGTCTCAAAAGGCTTAGTTTCAGTATTTCTATGATCCTGCCCTTCCTAGCACACAACCCTTCCAGACTTGCTTTTTGGCTTCTTCTACTTTTTGATTAGCGGACTTTTATGAAATTGAGGGCAACAATGACAGTGTCTTTCAATCTTGTATTGCGTTCTTGTCGTGTGTTTTGAGAGTCTCCCAAGTACCTTACAACGTGAGGCAAGGTTCATAACAACTTGGAAGGCAAGATCACATGGAAGGAAATCTACCAACAGCCAAGAATCTAGACTTCTAGCTGCATATCGGAGGCTCAGTCGAGTGACGTCTAGATTACTTATTAGAGTGCTGACCGGCCATGCTCCACGATTGCAATTTGCACGCACACCGTCGTTGCGTCGGCTCCCACGTCGCGCCCCGAAACCTTTACGCTTATCTTATACCACGGGCGTATTATTCCAAGTTGAGTCAATTTCCGGTCAGCGATGAAACAGAATGATCAGTCACCTTTACGAAGTGTTGAGGCCATATCACGAGTAAAGAGAGGTTTCAAGTTGCAAGCACTTGTCCGCATTATTTGCGAGCTTTCATAGGCGCCCAATCCAAAATCTCAAAGTCGGTTGCTGAATTAGGATTCAAAAGAGGGGGAATGTACTCTAAAGTCGCGAGGCTGAATTTCACATATCTCTTGGTCACTAATCACGCTTTCAGGGACTTGTTGAGTTGAAGAAATTCCTCGTTTGGCTAGATTCTAGCAATACGCATGGGCTTACAAACGCTCGTCGAAAGACGCTTGCTCCCGCGTGTCAGACCCACAATCAGTGCTGACAAGCGCCGCTAATTGGGGTGGGAAGCTTCCACCCCTCGGCCTCAGATAAGTCCGAGAAAGCAGCGAAGGAGCGAAGCCGCAGAGAAGACCGCCGCAAGATGCAGGGGTTGAGTAATTCACCGCGACGTCGCTTTTACTCCCTATCTCCATAAAGTCATATTGGTTTTTAAATAAAGGTACGCGTGGGTTTCCTCACATTGTCGTGAGGCTCTTGTCAACTATCCTGTTGTTTGCGCTGTACATTTCCTATTACCTCTTCGGTCGTGAGATCCGTTTAGACTTAATCATTCCAGGAAGGGATCATCTACCGCTTTTTAATCCTTTTTATTTTCTTACGTTCTCGCCCGTACTTCATCCTCAATGTCTCCCGATCCTGAATCTTCAAGCTCATCCACTATGGCCGATGAGAAGGGAACAGAGAGGAGCGACCAGACGCCTTACCAAAATGGGACAAAGGGGTCGCATTCTCTTGAACGGATAGGCAGCCAGAACAAGTCGACAGAAGCAAACATATTTCCAGAACCGGAAATAGAAGCGGAAGCCGATTTAGAGAAAGGCGGAGTGATACCAAAGTCGACGCCAGCCCCTGGAGGAGTCAACCCCGCGGATTTCCCTGATGGAGGCTTAGAAGCTTGGTTAGTCGTCTTAGGTGGTTGGTGTTGCTTGTTTTGCTCCTTCGGATGGATCAATTGTATAGGTAGGTTGCTTCAAGTTTCGGTCGAACGCCCTTCACTAACGACCTATTGCAGGTGTCTTTCAAGATTACTACCAAACGCATTTGCTCAGCCAGTACTCATCGAGTACAGTTGCGTGGATTCCTTCAATGGAAGTTTTTATGATGTTCTTCGGCGGTCCAATATTTGGCAAAGTATTCGATAATTACGGTCCGCGTTACCTCCTTCTACTCGGGTCATTCTTCCACGTGTTTGGACTCATGATGACTTCACTGTCAACACAGTACTATCAGTTCCTGTTGGCGCAAGGCGTGTGCAGTTCCCTGGGCTCTAGTGCGGTCTTTTATGCTGCTATGAGCTCTGTTGGGACCTGGTTTTTCAAGAACCGGGCGGCAGCGTTTGGAGTGATGGCGTCGGGCTCTTCTCTTGGAGGTGTGATCTATCCAATCATGGTTTCAAAACTCATCCCACAAATTGGTTTTCCCTGGACGATGAGGGCAGCTGCGTTCATGATTCTTGGGATGCTGGTCATCGCAAATCTGACTGTCAAGTCTCGATTAACGCCCAAGCCAAGACCAGTCGACGTGATGGAGTTCATCCGTCCATTGAAGGAGCCTGCTTTCGCTATTATTTGCGTATCGTCTTTCATGTTTTTCTTCGGGACATTTTTACCTTTCAACTATGTAATTATCCAGTAAGTCTTCTGCACCACCCATGATCAGCTAGCACTAACATCTTGAACCAGGGCCCAAAAACACGGAATGTCTGCCAACCTTGCCATCTACGTCCTACCAATCTTGAACGCATCCAGTATTTTCGGTCGAATACTCCCAGGATTCATTGCTGATCGCATCGGGCGATTCAACGTCATGATCATAACTACAGCCTTCTCGGCCATTATTGTGCTCGCCCTTTGGCTTCCTTCCGCAAGCAACGCTCCTATCATCGTTTTTTGCGTGCTGTACGGATTCTCCTCGGGCACGTTCGTGTCCCTACTTCCCTCTCTGGTGGCTCAAATTTCGCCAATCCGGGAAATTGGAGTCAGGAATGGGACTCTCTTCCTCTGTGTAGCGTTTGCGGGTTTGACCGGAAACCCCATCGGTGGCGCCCTCGTCGGGAATGATGATGGGAATTTCCTGTACTTGCAGATATTTTGTGGAGTGACAATGGCGGTGGGTACTTTGTTGTTTGTCGCTAGTCGGTGGGTGCAATGTGGGTTTAAGATGAAGATCATTTGAGAGGCTAGGAAGTCCGAGGAAAATATACGGAAGTCAAGCATAGCGAGGTGGCATACATATACCCGGATAGAAAGTACATATATCGAGTCTATACATTAAACGCAGCTCAGATTCTACTGTTGTACAATTTAATACTCGATCAGAGTACATTTATGGTTACACCCAGAAGCGTTTTCTCATTTCGGACTTGAATTCCGAGCAAGACTTTCTCTTGGATGTCTTCTTCGGAACACGTTTTTCTCGATGACGTTCAATGCGATCTTCGAATTCCTACCAACCAATTATACAGATTCCTCGTTAGAATGAAAATTCCTAGACATGATTTACATACAACACACCTCCATGAAACCAAAAACGAAAGAAGAGGTTGCGTGTGAGTCACGTGTAAAGGGGCTTTCCCCGTTGCTATGTGGCAACCAAGCCACGCTTATTTTGAGACCATTTCAACGACCTCGAATTTGTCGCGACCAAATAACGAAGCAGGGAACTATATTTTCCAATTCCTACCGCAGTCATGTCTGTTCGAGGTACACATCAAACCAAACATACCCCTCCACCGCATTGATGCTAACGAGCTCCCAGTGGTCGCACGAATCCGCCCATTGCTGGACAAAGAATTGGACAAGGACATAATTGTACACGCAGAGGGCCAGGATGGCAAGCCGATGAGTATCGTACGGATATCCAATCCAAAGAATGAGGCGGAGGTGTTTAGTTTTGCGTTCAATGGCGTCTATGATATAGAGACCACGCAGGAGGAGCTCTTTACCAAAGAAGGTATGGCGGATCCTCCCAGTCAAATGACGAAAGCTAACTAGGACCAGTTGCACCCCACCTGAAGTCTCTCTTCAATGGCCTTGATGTCACGTAAGTTGCTGCACATTTCAACCCCCGGACCTTCCCACCTCTACCTGGTCATGCCTCGATAGATTGATACTGACTTCGAATTCGGTGTACAGGATTTTTGCATACGGCGTTACTGGAACGGGCAAGACACATACCATGAGAGGCGGCATGAAGCTGGCAGAAAGAGGAGTTATTCCGCGACTTCTTAGTGGGATATACCGTCGAGGGAAGAAGGTATCCAAGGACTCTGGAGGAGAGACGACCGTCTCAGTAACTCTATCTTACTACGAAATCTACAACGACAAAGTTTACGACCTTTTTGAGTCACCCGAAAAACGGTCTCTGGCTGGTCTGCCCCTTCGCGAGAAGAATGGAAAGACAATTGTTGTTGGGTTATCTGAGCGAGAGTGTGAGGATCTGAAGGACTTTGAGAGATTATATATCGAGGCCAACAACAATCGGAGTACGGCAGGGACAAAGTTAAACGCGCAAAGCAGTCGAAGCCATGCGATTCTCATGGTTAAGGTAACCCAGATTAATGGAGACGAAACATTGATCAGTACGGCATCTGCGATTGATTTGGCCGGTTCAGAGGACAACCGGAGAACGGAGAACAATAAGGAAAGAATGGTCGAGAGTGCGAGTATCAACAAATCTTTGTTCGTCTTGAGCCAGTGCGTTGATGCTATCGGGCGAGGGGATAAACGAATTCCTTATAGAGAGTCAAAAATGACTCGGATTCTGAGCCTAGGCCAGAATAACGGCATTACGATTATGATTTTGAATCTTGCACCGTTACGATCATACCACTTAGATACCCTCTCGAGTCTCAATGTCAGCTCGAGGGCCAAACGAATAGAAGTCAGAGAGATCGAGAATGAGGTAGTATTCACGCAGCCGCCGAGGAAAGCACCTGCAATTACCGGAAACAACATCTCGCGGCAGCCTTTACGTCCATTGGCGAATGCTCACAATACACACGTAACGAATGTTGCACAGAAAGGGGGCGACAAACCTGCCAAAGCGTTTTCTGTATATACGGATAAGGGAAAGTCAGGCCCCCGGTCATCAAACGCTGCCTCGCAGCAAGTTCGAAGAACAGACTCAACGAATAAAAGGCCCTCAGATTCATCGATCAATTCTCGATCAACGAAGATGGTCAGGCCCAACATGTCGGGCCCAAGATCCGCGGCCGAAATGTCTGCATCGAAAATCGAAGAATTGATTGAGCGCAAGGTATCAGAAGCCCTAGCCAACCGTGTCCTGAATCAGCCGGCCTCACACGCTCCAGTAGAAATCAGCGAGGCTGTTCAACGCCGTCTTGAAGCTTTGGAGAAGAAGATTGAAGATGGAGATGCTGAAGACGCAAGGGCAGAAGGTTTACGCTTTCTCCTGATGGCCAAGCAGCACAAAGAAAGAGGAGAGGACCACAGTGCTTTGAAAATGTATGAGATGGCAGTACCATTCTTTCCAGGTCAGGAGAAGCTACAAAAGAAGATCGAAAATTTGAAAGCGAAAATATCAGCAAAAAGGGAAGCGGAAGCTGCATCCAAAGTCCCACAGGCGTTGAGACATTCTCCAGTGGCAGCTCCAAAGCGACCAGGGCTTGCAACAGCACCGATTGCAGGACAACTACCCACACCAGCAACATCGTTTGAGATTTCTCAGCCACAAACACATGCCAAATCCCGGAGAATGAAGATCGAGGAGTCAGACGATGAATACAACGGGTCGGCGTTAGTTGATGGCGGAGACTATGGAGACGATGAAAGCTTCTCCTACAAGCCTGCGAAAATAAAGAATCCAAAATCCAAATCCGCTGCCAAATCCACGCTCCGCATTTTCGCGGATGAAGCAGAAACCGAGTCTAGCGACGCACCCCAGACTCCACGCACACGGCATCTGCTGGACATAGTCAATTCCCGAGACGTAGCACTCATCAAGGGCCTCAGTGGGATAGGAGGAAAGAAGGCAAGAGATCTAGTCGAGTTCCTAGAGCTACAGAGTGAGGATGACGGTGGAAACATCAGAGATCTCCAGCAGCTCAGAGCAGTGCCTGGGATGGGGGTGAAGACTGTAGAAAGAGCTTATGAAGGTATCGCTGCTTTACTTGTATGAATATGGGCTTGGAGTATTATGATTGGGGTACAGCTTCTTAGATTAGCTAGCATGGTCGGTGTTTGGCGTAGTCATTATTGCGATATTTTTGAAACGAGTCTATTATCACGCAATAATCAATCCCATATCTACTTCAAACTATGCGATGTTTTCTGTTGCACGGAGAATGCCGAGAGCTAAACTCTCCAGTTCCAATGCTAGGTATATAAGCTACACACCAGGCCGGTAAAGATTGAAGGAGGGCCAGTCGCCCTAGTAATTAGAATAAATCAAATCACTCAATGCCGAGGAAGGGCAAGATGGTTCCCCGTAAAGCAAATTTGTATGCCTGCTTAAGAGAAAATTTGTTAATGATACCCAGTTTTACCCGCAAGTCCATCGTTTAAGGCATTTGCTAAGTGTCGTCTTGGGCGCAACGGGGCACTATCTGGACGGAACGTAAGATACCCGTCCATTCTGCCGGAAGGGATTAAATTAATTAAAGTAGACCGAGGTGTATATCACACAAGGGGGCAACAACTTCCCTGGCGTCATAAGTGTGAGGACCTCAATACACTCACGTGATTTAACCCCTTTCACGTTTATCTAGAGCCCCTGACTCGCAGTCAGGGGCGGTTAAACAAACATCACGAATACCATGAATAATAGCACACGCATATGTGCCTAATATCACACTTTCCAAAGGTCTAAACTTTTAAAAGTCTGGTCAAGCTTTTGCAGGTGCAAATAGAGTTTCAGAGGATCAGCTTTGCGAAAATCGCTCATGCCAACGAGATCGAGATTCGAGAAGTCTAAACACCACATTACTCAGGGATTGACACATGACCGAGGCCAACTCACCATGTTTCAAATGATCGCTATTTTCGAGAAGCGTGATTGCGAAAGTTCATTCGTTGATCCCCCACCAATCCAGACTTTGTTCGTCATCGCTTGTCGATCTTTCTCTGAACATGTCAAGGAGACCCTCTCTCCCTTTCATTTCCCCGCCGACGATCTCTTTCCCCTCACGGAAGACTGTGGCACTCATTTCCTCTTTAGCTGTGGCTTAGACGACCCTTTACGCATGCGTTCTCGAGTCTGAATGGTTCTAGCCACATCAACCGACGTCTAAGCTAGAGCAGCCTGGCTCCCCAGCGGCTCGAACGTTGAACCGTTGCCGCCACAACTTGCACGTGGAAGAGTTACACTGCTACATTTTGCCTGTGCCACACCTGGGCACCCCCACTTCAAACATCTAGCCCGTCAAGCCTTACACTAATCGACGCCGTGTTCCCATGCACTTCCTCACATGAGCGCGGGCCTGGTACCGCTCCCGCAACCGATTGCTGCGCTGCAATGCGCTGGCAATCAGTCACTCCTATCACCTCATCGATCGAGCTTCACTTGCAGCGGGGAGAAAAGGGTCTTGGGGGTGCTCATTGGGTCGAACTTGCTGCAAGAGAAAACCCCTGACCAGCTGTGAGAAGGGCCTCGTCCCTGACAGCTTACCACTCCCGCCGGAACCCGTCTTTCTGGGTTCGCAGGGGCCGAAGAAAAGGAAAAGCGGCAAGAGGTTCTGCGTCGGCCGGTCTCTTGCCCTTTGGACCAGCCACCTTTAATAATAGCAAGCGGGTCGTAGTCTTGAGATGTATACTCTTGGCGACCCCGAAACTAAAGAATGAAGCCGAGCGTGGCATTTCGTTACGAGCGAAAAGCTTGCTGTGGCTGGTTAGGTTTGCGGGATCCCATCTGTTCGAAGTTAGTATCTAAGTTGACATCGCGCGGTTGTCCCGCCGTCTTGGAATGGCTTCGCGGAGTACGACAGCACTCGCCACTACTAACTCCAATTGGTATGTTATATGTCGATCTGCTGTGGCTGACCCGAGTTCCGTGACGATCAGCGAGCCAGGAGTCATAGCCCCAGATGATCGTCAAAGTTTGGGTATATTCAGACTTCGACAGACGAGAGTGTGAAAACGACAGAACGTCATCTGAAATGCAATTGATGCGGTTGTTCTGCTGGCGACAGGATTGGGCCGATCCAGCCCGAAATTCGGTACGGCATGTTTAAACGAGATTCAAGGGGACGTAAAGTGGCTTCCAATTAAAGTCTTTTGCTTGGTGTGACAGCCGTCAGTTCTTAGTCGCAGGGACAATTGCCTGCTCCCAATCCCCTCTCGCGATTTATGCTTTCGGCGAGACTCCAGATAGTCCGATCGCAAGTTTAATCACGATGTCACTCAAAGGTGAAAAAATTGGTTGATGTGTGAATCGGATAGCATTGTATTCTGCTGCTCGAATTCTGCCTCTGCTGCCTATGCAACTTGATCGATACGCCTTGGGCCTTTTCCCCAGCTTTCCTGAATACACCGGAATGTGAAAAAAATTCGTGTGCTTCGTAGCTTCCATATGTAACGCTTCCGTCAAATCCGCCACCAAAAGGAATGTGGACAAGGTGTATAGCCCAGAAAAATATGTGCGAGAAATTGGGAACAAGTCCCGGCAAAGGCGAAAGCCTTCCATAATGTGGTTTTGGTACTAGACAAATCATAACCCCTTTCCAAATGCACGACCTCTAATCGAAATTTCGAAGGAAGGATATTGAGGATAGGGTGTTCCAACAAGGGAACTGGTATCTTAGAAAGCAATGCGACGCCATTGAATCAACCCTCCCACCCTTGGGTCAAATACATGATGAGATATTCGTAACAATTACATGACCGTATTAACAAGGTCGTAAGGTACAAAAGTAAAAAACATTAAAAAAGAAGAAAAATATTAAAACATTAGGCGAAGTTCGTATCCGGTGGTTTGGACGACGTTCTGAGTACCGCTCGGGTTGTCACTGTCAACAGCGACGTCAACTGACATTTCCCACTCGCGTTTGACTTGAGAGGGTGGCTGATTTTGGACTTCGGTGATCTCCATTATGAGGTCCTGCCCTTCGGCGAGTTCGTGAATAACATCATCGTCCATTTCAATTTCGAGACCGCGGTCGAGAACATGTAACGCTCTTAGGATCCTGGTTGGTTCCAAATTCCATTTGGCAGCAATGCGGCTCGTGAATTCTTTCAGGGTCCTCTGCATCAAGTAGACAGCTTTATAATACTCGTGCTTGTCTGGTTGTGCCGGGTCGCGATGAAGGACATAGAAGCATGCCACTGGCTTTATTAAACGTTCTGCAATCGGCGGTTTGTACGAAGAGTCGACTCCTAAAGCTTCAATCCACCCACTCAAGCTTCCAGTATCGTCAGTTTTGGGTATCTTTGTCGGTTGATCCGGTGGGCTTGCCAGCTGTTGAGGATTCGACGAGGTGACATCTGTTGGTGCTAATGTCTGAAATTCCCATTGTCCCCCAGCATTCGGGCCTGATGTACCGCTTCTTGCTTGCGATTGCAGAGAAATGGAACTCGGAGACGGAGAGACGAAGGAGGAAGTCCCTGCTGTGGAGCTATGATCGCTAGTTCTCTGTTGCCATAATGCACTTCCTCTAGAGTCCACTTTGGTAAGATCTAATGGCTCACCGACCAAAGCAACTGGATGAAGATCTGGATCGTCCTGTTCTGACCCTCGTAGATAAAGGATACTGACTGGTCGTGTGCTTGTGAACATATCTTGCATGGTCTGAAGCTTGAAATGAAGATCTTCTTCGATGGGAAGTCTTCCGCCAGCAGATGAAGCAGATGACATTGACCAAGTTCTCTTATGTTTTTGAACCTTACCAGGCCGCTGGCTTGGCTGTGCTTTGGTTGAGATTGATCCAGTTCGTTTCCTTTTGCCGAAGTCCTTCATACCAGTCTCGGCTTGTGCGATCTGTTGCTTGAGCTTGTCTATAGTCTTCTTTACATGTGCAACGTCGTTCGAAAGCTTTCTTTCTGCTCCATGGTCTCTGAAAAGCTTGACCTTGCAGAAAGCTACCTCTGAAAATTCTGTAGCAGCTTGTGGCGATCCGCTCGAGATAGTTTCGGTTTTAGCGCAAAGTCGCACAGGGATACCTTTGACACCCTTCGAATGACTGAAGTCTGTTGAGAGGAAATTGAAGCGGACGGCAATATTACATTCCGATGAGCCATTCATACCAGGAGTCCATACGACCGAGAAGCCATCGAAAGAAGCAGTATCAAGATCGACTCGAGTCCTCTTATCATCGCTCTCAGCAGGTTGGTTTGCCTCCACGTACTCAACGGCCTGCAGCTTGCCTCCTCGCTGATGGGCCTCATTGGTCCCGCGTCCCTCTTTCCACAATTGCCAGCATGTCGCAGGTCGCTGCCGTTGCTGCTCATCCTCGAAAGAAATCCGGACAAAGGTGCGGTATTTCGACCCTGGAGGTAAGGGCGTCGCAGGAGCTGTGTCGATGATGGAAATTGAATAGGCCTGACCCTTGTTTAGATAGGTTATTGGGATTTCTTCTGCGTGTTTGACCATGGCAGTTGGCGCATTCAAAGTAACGTGGAAGCGAAACTTTTCTGCCGATGGAGGCATAGGAGCTGACATCGCCATGTCGTACTGATTGGGCTGGAATGCCATGACTGGAGAATGGTGAAGAGCAGAATCCATTGATCCCATTCTTCCTTCGTCTTCCATAGGTGATCCATCATGCTCCATTGTCTCGTAACCAGTGTCCTGGTGGACAAATGAGGAAGGCGCATACGAAGCTTGCTGGGGGGGTTGTTGCTGATGGGGGTGCTGTGCATGGCCAAAGGGATTATAATTATGAAATTGCGGAGGCATATGGTGACCGAATCCAGACATATCCATCATGGTGCTGACGTGAAGTCCATCAGCAGAAGTAGGCATGGAAAGAGGGGTTCCAAGACCCATTCCCATGCCCATGCCAGGAGTATGGAGGTCGCCAGCCTGGTTGTGATATAATGTATTTGTGCCGCCAGGAGTTGGAGTATAGTACCCAGGTGGCTGGTTTGCAAAGTTTGAAAAAGCAAACGAGTTTGGGTCGAGGAGAGAAGGCGTGAACCGCCATGGCTCGTTTTGCGCTCTAGGCGTTGGATCGAGATCTTTTATATCTTCATGGCCAAGACTTTGATGTCTAGAGAAATAGAATGTCAGCCAATTCTAAATAGAGCCACTGTTGAGGAAATGGATTTGGTATGTGGTGGTAGAAAAGCTAAAGTAGGGCGGGCTCGCGAAATATCAAAACGTACCTAGTGTCTGATTGTGGCCTGCCGACGACTGCGTCGCCCAGAGAGGTATTGCCAGAATTCGACCCCGCCGACGAGGTTGAGACTTCTGGGAAATTCTGTCGGAAATTTGCGATGAATTCATCGCCGGGCTTTTGAGACGACGTCCTGGAGCGCGGAATGTTAGTTATGCGATTCCTCCAGGTTGCCAATCGCGCGCAAATGGAATGGGTGATGTCTCCACGCGCAGGCCACAGCCTCACGGTATATCTGATTGCTGGGCTGCTTACCGATTTCGAAACATCTGGAGATCTGTGGCTGAGCTGGTCACAGCTCATCTATTCAACGACGACAACTTGACAGAAGTTTCTGTCTATCCTTCAAATGTGGGCAGTGGAGAGAGGGCGTTCAGGGCACGAGGATGTACTCCGCGGAAGCATGTGAGGTTTGAAGAAGGCCGTCGAGCGAGTTATTAGTAGCGAGCGTGAGGGGTCCGTCAGTCTTTCTTTCGGGTGTCAAGTGTCGAGTAGCACGGTGAATAGTGGAGGAGGAGGCTGATGTTATATGATGGCTGAATGGAGTGGAATGACGGTAGGTTCCACTATGAGCTTCTCGAGACGTTGACATGGGGGTCCCATACCGCGGGCGAGGATCAAAAGAAGCTACGCAGGTGGAAGTGGAAGCGGTGGTACCCACGTCAAGAGAAACCAGACAGAGGGCACGGCTGTTGTGACTTTTTCCTTGGGTCACTGCTATTATTTACTAAGGGTAGGGGGGAGTAGGGGACAGGCTCAGGCTCGGAGGAGGCATGAGTTGGGAGGGAGTTTAGCTTCTAGTGGCTTGAAGCTCTGATAGGCACTACTGGGCCGGTGCAGGCACAGCGGACGGAGTGGATCATGTAATAGGCCTGTACGGAGTACAGCCTGGTGCGCTCTTTTGGACAAACTCGAGTCGACTGGAAAAGCAGCGTCGATAGCGTCGGGGGCGACGTGACGACCAGCACGTCCTCAGCCACAGCCAGTGTTCATGAAGAAAAGATCATCGACACGGTGGCGACGAATTCATCACCTACCCGAACGCCTCAGCGAGCAAGATGCTTGTGCGCTTAGACTTCTGCAACGACCGCCGAGGAAATTCTCAGAAGCCTAAGAGGTCTGTTGTCATGCTGAGGTGTGTTTTGTCGTTGCGCCAGCAGTCCCCAAAGTTCTCGAGCTCCCTGGCAAGGCCGGCTAGACGGCCTACTACTGGTATTTCTCCAGCGCACAACAATAATGCCGCGACACGCCTGGAGCGTACTAAACAACAGGTACCACTCACCCAATATCGGGAATCCTGGGCTGAGACATGGGATGCGGGAAGTTTGAAGCCCTCAAGTGCCTATTGTCTAGCAGAACATCGCATTTGGTGCAGGCACGCACCAGACTCGCTGAAGATTTAGTCTGGCAGTACTGAAATTTCCTAATCGCTGATAACTTTTGTTTCTCTCTCTATAGTTGTTTACGGTACATGGCGCCCACGTCCCTGTCATTTCCTGTAGTGCGACGAAGCGAAGTGAGGCAATGGATTCGGGAGCGTCCACCGGAATCAGATCTGAACCGCGGTGGCGTTTGAAATGGCATGCAAGGACGACAAAAGAAAGGCTTTCGGTGCAACAGCATATCAGTTCATCTGTTACTCCATCATTCAGTGATCAATTCTTCACCTGACCCTGTGGAGCACCTCCACACTTCATCCAGACCGGTCTTTTCAACACAGCCACAGCCCTATCTCTCGAAGTTTGAAGGGTCTTCTCAAGCCACTTGGATCAACATCCAAATTGCTTTCTCGAGCTACGCAGATCTGAGGAGTGGCTTGCGCACATACCGATCACCAAATAATGGCGATCGGAGATGAGGCGTAAAAACTGATCTAAAATCGAGCGGGCTCCTAATCGGGATAGCGAGGTTCTACGGCGTAATTCACAATTATGCGGAATCTTGGCCAGCACGAGAGTCACGCAAACAAAATTCCAGAACAGCTGACCGGCAGTTCCAATATGTCTCGCTCATTGGCACTGGTTTCAGCATTCTTTGTCGCAGAGAGCCAGAGACAGCCTCCGCTTGATCACTGATACATGAGCCACCAATTCTAAAATTTGCAATCAAGCCTTCATTGCCAGTCTCCTTACACTTGTACCCCATTGAGGGCAATGTGTATTCCACCAAAATCTATATAATGATACCTTCAATCGCACACGCCTGTAGGTACCGAATTGGTATGCAATAATGAGTCCATCTGGCTTTTCCAGAAGCAATGCGAGCACCGATGGAACACAGTTCGGCCAGGATTGCGGACTGTTACCACGAAGCTCAAGGGCCCTTGTTTCGTCCATTCTTCAATCAGGAGCCGTACCGCGCGCTCTGTCGCCATGAAGTTGATTTCGAGATGCATAAACGCACATTAGGGCATAGTCATCTGATTGCTTTTGAGTTCCGATTGGTTCCAGGCGTGCCAGAGTAGGATGAGCATCGTGGAACACATCATCCGCTGGCCGCTCTAGGGAATTGGCAAGCACCCCTCAGTAAAGTGCTTTATTGTCACTGTATAATTGCTCCAAGAAGAAATTAAGCATTGTGAAAGAAGGTTTCGATGTGAACGTGTCGTATGCCAGGGCTTCGTTTCTAACACCTGGGGAAACGCACAGCCACAGTTTGAAGATCTAAACGTTGTTTGAAGGTTTTATTCCTCGTTCGAGATCATAAGGTTGCAGTTTACGGCCATCTCTAACATCCGTCGATCATTGCAGGATGGTGTGTTCGGCCCTACATCTATCAATCCAGCACTATGGGCAAATTTGAGGGGAATGTCACACCCAGATCCTTCACTTCCGTTGCAGGGGTTGCCTGCTGTAAGGATCTTAATCTGACATCGGCATCTCATTTTGCGATCCAATTCTCAATTCCGATGCTGAAGATTCCGCAAGCGAACCTTCATCTGCAAATATTCGACCAACAATAAAGCCCATAAATGTGCAGATTGAAACGAAACGAAGAATGCATCAAGGGCATGTGATACCAGCATCAACGAGCGCTCATACCTGTATCTTAACTGGGAATCATTTCTCTATTCGGACTAGATGTGGCGTGGGCTTGCGTGGCTTGACAGCGCCGAAAGCTATCTTTTCAAGCCACACCTGCAGCCTGGGTCTCACGGCTTCCAGGAGGAACCCACCCTCCGTCAAGGCCAAATTATGTCTTACAAGAGCGGCACGTTTCTGTTTCCTTCCACTCATCACTTACAAGCATGTCGCTGTCGAAGAATGCCCAGGCTTCATTCGATTTTTGAGTCACCAAACTTATACTTTACTTCCCTCGATGTATCGTCGCGGCGCTGTCTATTTCCCGAGTGGGGGAGCTTCCGCAACACCGGGCGTTCATTGCGCGAATAGGAATTTTTTGGCAGTATGAACCTCTCTCTATGCGGCTCATCAACCCTCACTTACGGTATCAAGAAACATCCGCAGGAACGAATGCACACCGACGTCGATAATAATATGTTGTGCAATGAAAACGAAGATGAGGCGCGAGGCAAGCGCCTTTTCACGCCGCATGTCTCATTCTACCGTGTGGAAGAATTCTGAGAGGTCGGCAAAAACTCGTTGCCAAACGCCACCTCCGTCATCTTCTTTTTCTTTTTCGCTTTTCACTCGTCAAGCAGAGGGTCATTTGACGGGAAATTTTCTTACTGTGGGCATGGGCGTGTTCCCTCCGACGTGGCAGCGAGTGGCTCCTCATCAGTAAGAAAGTGCAATTCTGTGGGCATTGTCGATGCGGTCAGAGGATATTGAAGGTCCGGTCCAGACTGTCGAAAGACCTCGAGACATCTGGGGTACAAGGCCTTGCGCATATTCTGAAACACAGCGCAAGTGAGGCTGGACCCACAGGCGCAGCATCTTGGGAGCCTGTCACGCTGCCAACAGTGGCTGAACTTAGTGGGGAAGTCAAGAAGCTTTGGCCTATCACCTCATCTCCTTGAGCCTTATCATTTTACATTATCAACAAGATGCGTTGTCCACGAGTATGAGGGAGGAAAGAAAGCTACGTCACACCGATCTCACCGCTCACTTGAAGAAAGTCCCAGACATTTCCCTTCTTTCCCTCTCACCCTTCTGCCATTATGCCCATGCAATATCATATCTTCGCGGAGACACCAGCCACATGGCCGCTCTAAGAGGCTGCAAGGGTCGGTGGAAGCTTACGATCTCCGACTACTGCCGGAAAGCACTTGCATCGAGGGTCTCTATCAAGGGTACAATCACTGCCCAGCGGACCTGGTCCAGGGGCCAGGAGATAGTCACTTCGGACCGGGAGGCTGACCGTCGTGAGCATGCCGGGAAATAAGTCACATACTTTGTTCCACCAACGAACCGTCACAGTAGTTCTCTGATTGGACCATCCCGTTTGGCTATGACAGCTCGGCAAGTGCGAAATTCGCCACGCCGCAAGACATGACTTATAGTAGTATTGGTGCATGGTTGTTGCCCGAGTGAAAAAAAAAAATTTGTACAACCCACTCGAGGCACTGCGCCGGCGGACGTTGAATACGGGGCAGCCTGTTTCTTATTTTATCTTTTCAACCGACTTTGTACATCGATCTGCAAACTCAATTGAGTGTTGATCGTCCATGTCTAGGTAATCTCTGGGTCCATGACCTCATAATTTCTATTCGAAGTTTTCAAGGGCACGAAGCGAGGGACGATGTCACGGCAAGGGTCCTATCTTTGCTGAGCCGGCTACCGAGCCGCTGACGCCCAAGCCCACGCGTACCCCTCCTCTTTGGCTTAGTCGACCGTTCTGCTCCACATTCCAATAAATACTGCATTGAAGTCAATAGATTTATTTACTTTCAGCTATGTTTCCGACGAATGGACCCTGAATCGGAGTATTCGAAGATACGAAGAAGTTTCTCCTGTTTATCGTTGCCATAGTCGGCCACTGCCCCATGGCCTTAATGCGCTTGATATAGTCTTACACAGTGCTTACAACCGATCGCCTTTCTTTCCCAGGTTCCGCCACCGCAAGGTCTGTCGAATGCAGCAGGCCACGATAGCAGGTGTGGGGTCGTATCTGTATCGGCCACCCAGAAAGTCATATATGTTGAACAGGGGGACGGCGGGGGTAGATTCGTCAATACATAGTTTTAACTTTCCAATCATAGTGGCCCGAGAATTTCCCATGGAGCATACAGTTACCGACCATTGAGTAAAAGTTGGCCTAAACGGCTGAATCGTAATTATGGTTATATCTCCGCGATTTTAATTCCCAGGCCGCAAAAGTATCAGTTTCGGCAGCTGGAAGATCGTCCTCCCGTATTCTGACCTTCATCCGGAGACTTTGGGGTGAGCAAAATAAGTGAGTGCGCAGTCAAGATCTACAATACCAAATATAAACTTCGCCTCTTGAGAACAATACTTCAAGCGAGCGCTACTCTCCCAGGGCCACGGGAAAGGTGCCTCTTCCATGCATACTCGAAGCAGTCTCTTCCGACAAAGTCAATTCGAAAGCAAGTAGACGCCGGAGGAGTAGACAAAGGGGGATGCTAGCGTGGGGTGGTAACATACCCCCAACAGACTTTCCTACATGTTGAGAATTCCCATCTCAAAACATTCAGAAGTTTCCCACGGTGCCTGCAGATACGAGAATAAGGAAGAAAGATCGTCGCGTTGTAGTCCACTCAGCGCAGATGAATCCACTCATGTTTGCTCTCTTCGCTCAACAGGTTTCCACAGTATGGTGCTGAATCTTGATGTGTAGTTGCAGAAACTTGGACCGCTTCCTATCTCCTGGCCCAAGAGGGTTCTCACGAACTTTAGTTCATCTAAGTGTAATCATCAATGCACCACAATCATCACAATCTGTAAGTCTCTCCGTGCATGGCGCATGCGAAATCTCCCTGCTGGAGGAGAATTAGTGTCGATAATGCATGCCGAGTGCTGTACGAAGAGCATGCGGCCAATCCTGCTGGAATGTTTGATTAAAGAAAGTGCTTCGTTATCGTCAAGGATTCGAGCATTAACATCATGTCTATCAAGAAGTAAGGGCATGGAGACAGACAATAATTACTGCAGTCGCCAGCCATCAGTTTTCGATTCAAGTGGTCGGTTCAAGTGATTCGAACCAAAAACAGTTTGGCCATTTATGGATTTTTGGAGGGCTTTGTAAATCACACCAGCGAATGAAACATATTTTAGCCATAAGATTACACTACGAAATCGTTTTATTGTATTTCCCCTGAGCTCGTTTTGGGCAATGCGGGGGACCAGCATCTCCCCCGCCTCAGCTCCCCCTTTTTCCAGGCGAGATGCATACTGTGTCAGTTCACAATCGTACGAGAATTGGCACACCGCCCTCGCTGAGATCTAATCAGATTAGCCCAGAGAATCAGATTTCCTGTTGCCTCTTTTGCTCGCTCGATGTCGTGCAGTAATTCCTCTTACCGGAACCCCGCGTTATTTCGCGTCGATTTTTACTAGGGGGCGGTCTGCGTACAGGAGAGTGTTTACTGTTTACTCGCTGACTGTAGATGCCGTATCTTTGCCCATGCAATGGCTCCTTTCAAGCGAGCCCGTGCTTTATCAGGGAGACGAATCCCCCTGAAGGAGCCTAAGCGAGTCCCTTGATACCGAAATTGTATTCTATAGAAAGCTCCGATTCGTTCATGTCATTTCCTGCTCTCACGATTCGTAAGAAGAACTATGTTTGGACATGTTTCGCGAAGTCCCTCGATCTCACCCTCATCCAACCCGATAATCGTGTCTCCATCTTTAAACACATTCATCACGGAGGCCAGGCTCGCAGTCTACCTTTCTAGACGACTGATACATAACAACATATCTAAAGTTTTTAAAATATGAAACTCTAGTCTCAAATGTAATTCAAGCGGCCCTTTTAAACTTTGGTTGTTTGGGGAAGTAGTGGGTTCAAGAGAATCTCATCGTACCTAGGTAGTGAAGAATTTGAGTACCATGCCTGTAGGAAAATATTGGGAACAGACCAGCATGTAACCCGTTTTATAAACTTCGAATCGATCAAACATAGAGTCGTTCCTTCTGGAGGTCTCATTTAGAAATGTCGGGGAACAGCCATGGACCGCATCTTACATCGGCACCTTCCCTTTCGTAGCTCTACATCATTCTCTACCAGGCCACCGAATTTAATTACTCCAAATTCAGGAAACGGCGAACCCTCATAAATTCTCAAGGAAATTAAAATATATGTATTACAAAAAAATTGAGAGATACAACCAAGAGCAAGTCCAAGTTCAAATTGGGTTTTGGAAGGTTCTTAATCACCACAAGAAGCAAGCCCTGGAAATCATCCGGGTTCGCCCATCCATTCATTGTTCATGCTTGCTTTTGCTTTTGAATGGACATGATATACCTGATTGATGTTCTGCTGAGAGTTGGAAAGCGCTCGGAAATTTCGTGGTGGTAGGGGAAGGGGAAGATGAAAAAATGGGATCGTAAAACAGGAAGAAGTCTTGAACCTTAATTCCATAGATAGTCTGCCGTCTCAATTGATCATGATATTTAATTCACCTTCAACTCCGCAGGTTTGATAATTCGCCCAAAAATGTGAATTTCTTGTGTTCATATTGCACTTCCGCCACACACACACCCCCTTCTTGACGTCAAATAACTCCACAGCTATGTTACAATCTTAGATAGTCCATAGTACCAAGCAGCAACTGGAATGGAATAGAGGTATAGGGTCCACGATCTCCGTAAATAAATGAGGCTTTCTTCCTCACTTTGGAACTGAGCAGCTTTGGTCCCTCACAACGAGGTCAGGCCTCCTTCACCTTCTAATATGATATGTGAATAAAGGAACCTCTCAATGCTGACTGTTTAATTTCGATTCTTATGAGAGCACTATTTTGGAAACTAAAACTATGACAACGAAGTTTCAACACTTTCAAAATATCACTGGGAGGGGGGAAGGGTTCCAAACGGCGGTTTAGGGCAAGTTTGAGGATTCCTCCAATCGTGGGCACGAATACCATGATAAGAATGTTTCAAGACAGCACTTTAATAACTTATTATTTACTACATTCCGCATGATGCGCGAAGACTTAACGCGATCTCTCACGTGAAGCATGCTGGGCTACCCTTTCCCCCTTATTCGGCAAAATTCAAGTCGTCCCTCTAAACACATTCCCCACAACGAACAGCGAGAGCAACGGATCCAGATCACAAGCCTGGAATTCTTACACGTAAATCTCTTGAAGAACTTTCTATAGTTCATAAGTGGTAAGAGAAAAGCGTTCAGTCAGAGGCGCATCTGTCAAAGACAGTGGCAGCTGGGTGGGCATAGTCTCCCTTCATCGGTATCTATACTCGAGATACGTCTTCAGCAATACAGCATTCTGAGACCCAGCAAGAAGCATGTGAATTGCTAGAGCAACCAGAAATGAATAAGAAATTCTAGCTTCGCAATGCGATGGGCAACAAAAGATCCTTCATTGTTGGTTGAAGCAGAGTGTGAATTGAAATTCAACCAATGAACGAAAGCTACCGGCTAAACTTTTACTTTGAAATGCCGAGGGGATAGACAGGTATATGGTTTGAAATAACAAAATTTCGCATAGCATGTCTGTGCCTGTCATGTAGGGAAAACGTCTGCTGCAGATGGAGTGAGTCAGAAGATTTACTTCAGAGTACAAATCAAGCCCTCTATGCCAACGCACTAGTAAAGTGCTTGAAGACAAAAGAAAGAAATCCAAGTCCAACGCTCGCCTATCTTAAGGGACTGCTAGAGGGTTTGTCGAATTATTTGGTCATTAGAACTACGAGCTCCTATGGAACTTGTACCTTGCAAGGTTCGAAACATACGGAAGTCAACAAAATATATCCAACCAGGCAATTAGCGATTATCCTCATCAGTTACTCTTTCGCCTCTGGACTTACCCCTAGCCCTCTCTTCCTGGGCTCAGGGTTAAGAGTTGAAAAGGAGGGGCTAAGTGTGCAATAAGCGAAAGGGGGTGAATGAGAGACTACTACTTAATATATTTCTGTCTCGGGCGTCGGATTTCCGATGATTTTATACCGACTGGACATAAGTTTTGAGGTACGCGGGACTTTGCAGATATATTTCCAGGACTTACGCGAGTAGTGATGGGTGTAACTTTGGCCCCTGCCACCCTCAAAACAAGCTTCTCCCATGGGAAATTACTTAAGACCTCTCGTCTCTAACCTCCTTTACAGCTCCTTTCGACTATCGAAAACACCCGAAACTTCTGGAACGGAGAGGAAGAAAGCATGTGCATAACTAGAGGTGCCAGTGGCCATCGACTCAGTGTAAATCTTCTACAAAAATCGCTGGCCAGTCGCATGTTTTTTTCCGCTGGAAACTTGAAAGATAAAACAATAAATCTGAAAGAATACATGGTAGAAAGAATAAACCAGATTAGAAAATGCAAAAACAAAGATGGGCCCGGGCAGAGATTTCCTAATGGAAGTTCAAGTACTCGAGATCAGATGGAAGAGAGTTTCTGACACCTATACATCATAGAACCATCGAAGTTGACCTCAAATTGTCTTCAATTTCCCCGGATTGTGTGAGTAGATTGAAATTGGAAGGTGTTCTGCACTGCCCGTCTCTAAGATGAACCCGCCACTTGGCCTGGGCAACTACGACCATGAAGGAGGTCCTTCCCACTTGAAGAGATAGGTATGTCGGGTCAATTCTTGGGATGGTTAAACTTGGCCAGATACCAGTGGTCGTCATGGCCACGGAGAAGAGCCCGTGGGTGAAGTGGGAAAATCGATTCGTGCATTAGACCGCAGCATGCTAAACTGACTCCCGTAATTGATAAGGCAAGACAATGTTGGTGGTATCGTGAAGGTTGCTCAAGTGACCATCGTCCCCATGAGCTCTTTGGAATAGCACCTAGTCTCATCTTTCGCGGTATAATGTCGTACTACCATAAGCAATAGCAGGGAGGAACTCGTCCTCTCCTCGAGGCTTCTCAAACTAACTCTCCTCTCTCTTCAGGCACAATTGCCAAGGCAAAATCTCACTATCGGGGCCTTATCGCGAAGCGCCTTCAAAACGTCACCGAGCGGTCTAACGAGTAAGGTTTACCTTATTCGCATCCTTCCTTCGAGTCCACCAGTCCTCGTACAACCTCAGCTCGCGACAGCAATACCGAGAGCTTGTCCTACACACCCGCCATAGCTATCATATTCTTATAAACATACCAGTGATGGCATCCACATCTTCAGGCTCTTTTGAGAACTCGGAGGCTTCCACGGCCCCCTCAACCGCATCGGACTCGTCTTCCGTCCATGCTAATCCTGCCGTTGCCGCAGAGAAGCCCCCGGATGATACTTCCAAGCTCCGGATGTTCTTGGGTATCCTGCGGAAGTAAGTTCATCAGCTACGGAATTGCTGCTATCGCTCTTTTCTGGGCAACAGTGCCCGCGATAGTGGCAATGCGCCAAGTGGTTTTGCAATTTCAGCGTTTCAGAAAAACATCTGTCCCTTTTCGGGAAACGAAATCAAATCTTGATATACAGCGCTAACATGCCCTGTCTTGCAGATTTATAGGTGTCGCGGACATTGCTTCCGTGAGGTTTTCGTTACCATCTCAGCTTTTGGAACCAACCCCCAATCTCGAATACTGGAATTACCTGGACCAACCGAACACTTTTATAGCAATTGGACAGTCAGATGATGCATTGGAGAGACAGCTGGAGGTGTTACGGTTTTGGTTTACGAAGGACTTGAAATATGTTAAGGGGAAGCCATGCAAGGTTGGTTGATTCCAACGTAATATTAGGCTCGATTTCTAACTGGTATAGCCGTACAATAGTACTTTGGGAGAATTCTTTAGGGCAAGTTGCGATCTGTTGAGCCTCTGGGTATTGGCTAACAAATATAGTGTAATTGGGAGGTCGAAGAACCGGCATCTCCAATAGCGTCCCTCAAAACGAAAGCAGCCTCAAGCAGTCCGGCATCCTCTCTGAAATCAACAAAGGCCACGCCTGCGGCCTCCCGAAATGCCTCCTCCACCACAATTCCGAAGCTCGAGAAGTCTACGCCTTCCAACTCTGTCGATGCTACGTCTGGGAAGACGATAAAAGTTTCATATTTGACCGAGCAAACATCACATCACCCTCCCGTCTCTGCGTTCTTTGTGGACTGCCCCGAGAAAGGTATCACTGCTCGAGGCTTTGACCAAATTTCTGCAAAATTTACAGGAACCAGTGTAAGGGTTACTCCAGGGGAGCATAATTTGGGGATCTTCATAACGATTGAGAAACGAGATAACGAGCAATATCAGCTTACCCATCCAGCTGCCCATCTGGGTGGCTTACTGAGGGGAAGTCTTAACGTTACTGTTGGCGATCAATGTTACGTTTCTTGCCCCAAGACGAAGATCAAGACTATACTTCATTACAAAGAAGAAGGCTGGCTTGGAAAGACCCAGAACAGGGTTGAAGGTGTAATTTTCCGTTATGACCCCGAGAACGATAATAAGACCTCAATACGGGATGTGCCTGACAAGGACGTTTTGGCACGAATACAGGGAAATTGGCGCGAGAAGGTTTACTTCTCTTTGGGAGCGAAATCTGTAAGTTTGCAACAAGCTTCCAGAACTAAACCCCGAATTAATATGAAAAAAGGATACCCAATTTCTCTTGATAGATCTATTACCTCTAAACGTGGCCCCAAAGTCCTTGCCTCCGGCCGAGGCTCAACTTCCCAATGAGTCTCTGAAGTTCTGGTCCGGCGTCACAGAAGCTATTCACACCAAACAGTTTTCTCGTGCCACAACTCTAAAGCAAGAACTAGAGGAACGCCAGCGCGAAAAAGCAAAAGAAAGAGAAGACCAGGGCAAATCCTGGAAGCCACGTTTCTTCACAGGGGTTGTCACACCCCTAGGCAAGCCCGAGTTGACGGAGGAAGGGAAAGAAGTGTTGAATAAGCTGCATCAGGGGAACTTTCAGTTGAAAGAAAGCGATGTGCTGGGAGCTTAGATCTTTTAATAAGATGGAACAGGGAGGTGTGAATAGGAGCGTAGAAGAGAAGTATTTGATAGAGCAAGTGAGGCTACGATGCACTCGTTTCCTTCCATTATCCCACGGCGTTGGACAGGTCATTTATGAGTCATGTGCTTTTTATGGGGAGAGGGAGAGCTAGATCAGATTAGAATCGGTACATATTTGCATAGATGTTGAATCATAGCATACTGAACTACAAAGCCTCTCTTGTCACCGCGATGCGTAATTAGCTACGGCTTTTCAGCATCTCGAATTCAGAGAATCTACTCGATCGAGAAGACTGAGAATCACCCAACAAAGAAAGTTTGCTCTAGATCAATGTCTCATTTGATGTTGAAATACATAAAATGTTCAGGCTACCAGTCTCAACATAAGTAAAACTTAACTCTCACCCAATACACCCCTCTCCAAATTCACAACACTAACGGTGATCTTATTCGTCGTACTCGGCGGCAGTTTTCCTCCCCCCATAATCAACAAATGATTAGGATCCTTCAAAACCCTCAAATGCCTCGTATAACTCACCGGCTCAGGCGTTTCGACAGTCTTCCACGCCCTCACATCGCCCAGCGCGCGATTCACAAACACCTGACTATTACTGCCTGAACTGACGATAATAGTGCCATTTGGTCCGTCAACAGGCGACCAGGTGATATATGGTGAGCCAGTGGGCTGGATACCATCATTTGAGATAAGCGGCTGTCCCAGAGCAGAGAGGAAAGTGAGCGGGGAGTCAGAAATGCGATAGTAGACCGGGAACGCATAATCCGTACTCCCGCTCGCCAACGGACCACCACCATACTCATAAGTCATCATATACTTCTTATTCGGCAGCTGCGTAATGGTCGTCATGCCTGGTCTCGCCGTGTACGCCGGATACGTGACATCGTCAACAAGCGGCTCCCAGCTCAAGGCGTCGCTGGAGACTGTGTGCACGAGCTTTTGCCCGTACTTTGGGTCCCGTTGGTCGGAGTAGTAGAGCACAAGTTTGTTGTTGTAGGTTAGGAGGAAGGGCTCCCAGATTGCGGGGATGCCGTTGTTGGGGATGGCGGCCCCGCCGGATGCTACATGCGAGACGAATTTCCAGGTGTAGCCTTTGTCTTCACTTGCGTAGACGTCGATTTTCGTGTAGTTCAGATCTGTGGGAATCGAGTTTCCGGCACAGAGAATTGTGCCGGCTTTGAATTTCCCGATTGGGATGGGCAGGACGTAGAGGAATGGTTGGTAGCGCAGTCCCCAGTTGTTGACTTGGTCTGTTACGCGGGAGATTTCTGACCAGGTTGAGCCGCCGTCGAGACTTTTGTAGATGGGGAAGTAGACGAGTGGGGGCTCGGGACTGTAGTTCTCCCATGTTGCTAGGAGGGCGCCATCTGAGAGCTCTACTGTTCGGGCGTATAGAACGCGGGGATCTGTGTAGTTGGATGGAGGTGTGAAGAGGGTTGTGCTTGGGAAGGTGGAGAATGGTGGGGCTTTGGGAAAGGCGAGGGCTGCCTTGGCGAAGAGCGAAAGAAGAGGAAAAAGACGCATGTTTACAGGTACCAAATACAAGTCGAATGCTGATATAGGAAATTGAAGGGCATTTGAAGATTTTTATACTTACCAAAAGTCTAAAGCTCGTGACACTTGCCACAATTCCAAGAAGGTTCAATGAAGACGGAGAAACAACCTTGTACCCGCACCCCGTAGAATTTCCATCATACAGACCTCTGAAAGATAGCCCCGTTCCCCGCGTTTCTAATGATGGGGCTGCAGAAGTGTTATTGATTGCCGGTACCAGAGCAGATGCGGAGAAGGATCCGGATGCGCTCCAATGGGAGCTGTAGACTAAGGAGTCTCCAAGAGATGTCTAAAATAGCGCGAAAGGTAAATCTTAAGGTTAACAGGATATCTGAATTCATCTGATGCGGTAGAACTTCGGAGTTATATATGAAAATTTAAAGAGTCATGGTGTTCAAGGAGAGTCGTCGTCGGAGGTGGCACAAAGCCCTTTGTCGATCACGAAAAGAAGCGAGGCGAGCTTGGTGGCTGGGCTGGGCTGGCCAATCCCATTCAACCGACAACTCGCAACTCTTCAACAGCTCTCTACCTACACTCATCCACGCCAATTGAAACACCATCATAATGGCATCTAATGCAGCTCTCCGAAGATTTGCTCTCAACGCCTCTCGACCATCCCGATCCTTCCATAGCTCGGCCCGCGCTTTCATCAAAGTCGGCGATAAAATCCCCGCTCTCGATGTTTTGGTTGAGAATTCGCCGGGCAACAAAGTCAACTTGAGCAATGAGATCAAGACTGGCAAGTCTTTGATCATCGGAGTTCCGGCTGCATTCAGTATGTCATCCTTAGTTTTTATTAATTGAGGGATGTTTGATCGTCCTTCGGATCTGATAGCTGGGAGAGCTTGAGTCGGGTTCGGAAACTAAACGGCTAATTATATGAATAGGTCCCTCATGCTCCAACTCCCATGTTCCGGGCTATATCAACCACAAGAAGCTGAAGGATGCTGGCAGTGTCTTCGTCGTTGCGGTCAATGATCCCTTTGTGTCCGTTTACACCATCAACTTGAATGAGACATTCTAACATTCAGACAGAACCAAGGCATGGGGTGAATCTCTTGATCCATCTGGTAGCTCCGGTGTAAGCCTTCCCTAAAGCTATTGCGGAGTCTTGATAGAGGAGATGCTGACCTTCCCACAGATCCGTTTCCTTGGAGACCCAACTGCCAAGTTCACCGAAGCTCTTGACTTGGCTTTCGATGGCACTGCTATCTTCGGTGGACCACGAAGCAAGCGTTACGCTTTGGTTCTTGAGGATGGAAAGGTCAAGTCGATCCATTCGGAGCCCGACAACACCGGCCTTGATGGTATGTGGCCCCTCCTGTCTCATAGGAGTGAAAATAAACTCACGTGTTTTAGTCTCTGCTGCGGAGAAGGTTCTAGGTTGATAGATGGGGGAAGTGAATTACATCAGTATTAGTTGTTAAATGGGAGGAAAACAATGAGCTGAATGAAGAGCAATGACGAACTAGGGTCCACTAGGTTCTTCGACGAATGACAAGGAGATTTTTTAGCTCACTGAAACTTCTCGATAAAACTGTACAATAACCTTTGATGATACCTCACCTTCATGCACTGTTTTCAAGACCTGCATCCCAATATAAGCCTCTGTAGTTCAGTAGTTTAAGTCCGCCACGTGATAATTCACAGGAGGTGAAATCTTTCTCCAGATGGGGACTTCACGTACATCAGCAAACAAGTAGTCATTCAATAATTCACAGATTTTAAATTGCCTCATAGTAGAATATAGAATGAATATACTTTATAATCATTCCACTGGTGAGTGAACCCTTGATTCTAGCGTCCTCGTGACGCGCTAAGGTAGTGTTATCGCCCGCGATTAGCTGACTGAGCCTGGAGCCGAAGTCGCCTTCTCAGGAGGCAACTTCGAACAACCTTGGACAACCTCAGACTCATATTCAGCAACTCCTTTTTTACCACAACAGACTCTGCCTCTCTGCACGACAAGCACTGCAACAATTCCCTCGTTTTACGCTATACGCCCGCAGATCATCCCCCCTCCCCGCTAGCCTCTGAGTCAGTTCGCTGAAGTGGTGGTCCTGCAAGTCCACAGCCTTATGTGCCTGGAATCTCGTCTCTCTGTGACGAGTTCGAGAAGCGTCCCTCCCCAGTCGACACCATTCCTCCCCAATCGAAAAAGCGAAAGGCGGCCGAGGAGATAGTATCCTCTGACAACCTCTCCGCCGCAAGATCAAACAAGAGGATAGCGTCAGAAATTAAGGAAGGCCCGCCAACTCCACTCACCACGGCAAGTCCGATGGACTCGGAAGACGACTTTATGTCTGGCATGTCCAGCGAAGACGATGTATTACAAGAGAGTGACAATGATGACGGATCTGCAGATGGTATGTTCGCCCCTGGAATATCTCTCAAAGCTCCATTCAGGACACCGTTTGCTGACGCTCTCGATTTCCAACAGATTTCGGATTTGACGAGCCCGAGCCGGATCTAGGCTTCTCGCAGAAAGACGCCGTCGAAAAGCAAGAGAAGAAGAAATTCGACATCAAATTCCAGGTCTTCCACCCAGAGGACATTCAATCCCAGCAAGATGACCTCATTGATGAAGTCAATATGATTCTCGACATCCGAAAGGAAGACGCAGCTATTCTATTACGCCACTTCAGATGGAACAAGGAGCGATTGATCGAGGACTATATGGACCGCCCGAAAAAGGTGCTTGAGGATGCTGGCTTGGGGCCTAGTGCGACAGGACCTCCAAAGCTTGAAGTCATCCCTGGGTTCATGTGCGACATCTGTTGCGAGGATGAGCCAGGTCTTCAATCATTCGCCATGAAGTGTGGGCATCGCTTCTGCATAGACTGCTACAAGCATTACCTCGGCCAAAAGATCAAGGATGAGGGAGAAGCGGCTCGAATCCAGTGCCCAGCAGACGGCTGCAAACGAATCATGGATGCGAAATCACTAGATTTACTGGTGGGAGCTGATCTCAAGCAACGATATCACGAACTTTTAACGAGGACGTATGTTGAGGACAAGGACCAGCTGAAGTGGTGCCCAGCTCCAGACTGCGAGAATGCTATAGAGTGCGGGATTAAGAAGAAGGACCTCCTAAGAGTTGTACCAACAGTCGCGTGTGACTGCAAGCACCGCTTCTGCTTTGGATGCATCTTGGCAGACCATCAGCCAGCCCCCTGCGATCTAGTCAAGATGTGGCTGAAGAAATGTGCTGACGATTCGGAAACGGCAAACTGGATCTCGGCAAACACCAAAGAATGCCCGAAATGCAACTCTACGATCGAGAAGAATGGAGGATGCAACCATATGACTTGCAGAAAATGCAAACACGAGTTCTGCTGGATGTGTATGGGGTTGTGGTCCGAGCATGGCACCAGCTGGTACAACTGCAACAGATTTGAGGAGAAGAGTGGCTCAGACGCCCGAGATGCCCAAGCAAAGTCCCGAGTTTCTTTAGAACGATACCTCCATTACTACAACCGATACGCAAACCACGAACAATCTGCGAAGCTCGATAAAGATATTTACCATAAGACTGAGAAGAAGATGATTCAGCTGCAGTCGGCGTCTGGAATGTCCTGGATCGAAGTGCAGTATCTTAATTCCGCCTCTCAAGCTTTGCAGACCTGCCGTCAGACCCTGAAATGGACCTACGCATTCGCCTTCTACCTCGGACGAGTCAACTTGACTGAGATGTTTGAGGACAACCAGAAAGATCTTGAGATGGCGGTGGAGGCATTATCGGAAATGTTCGAGAAGCCAGTAACAGAGCTCGCCGACGCCAAGCTGAAGGTCGAGATCATGGATAAGACATCCTATTGCAACAAACGCCGAGTCATTCTGCTTGCAGACACCGCCGACAATCTCGCGAACGAGGTTTGGGAATGGAACCCACCAGATCTATTCAAGCGCAGATCCTAGGAGGAAGAGCCTGAACGAATTGACAGCTCGCCGGAGTCTGAATCTAATCACAACTTGACGATTAGAGCCAGAAGTTCGAACGACCTACGAACCATGTTCGAGAATTTTATACGCGATAGAGGACGCAGGAGAGAAGGGAGAAGAAGGAGGCCGGGTGGCGCTTCGATGTCTGAGAGGCCCTAGTTCGTCGTCAACACAACCACTTTACCCCCTTTATCAACTTGTTAGAGTCTACCACATCACCGCTATTACACGTTACCTTGCATGACCCCCGGCGTTACATACGATTTTGCTTTCACCCATTTCCTTAAACTATACTAAACAGCGGTCTGGTCTGCTGCTATGCATCACTCTTGGGGCAGGATGGGTTCTTGGACGGAGCACAGATGGATTTGGGATGGCGCAACACAATTCATCGACGGATCTTTGACTCCCATATGCATGCAGACGGGATGATGATGGGATGATGGACGCGGTGATGGAGTTTGTTTATAAGGACAGTGCATTATGAAATTACAAATATTCGATATTAAATTGGTCTTCGGACGTGAGTTACGAGGAGCTGTGGAATCTTGGCTTGTTTTCGAACGTGACACGAGGAAATTGCCCCCTTATACTTCGCAGTTGTCTCGACTTCAGAAGATTGCAGTCTTGTACCTCAATAAACTCTATGCTAGAAACGGCAAGAGCGTTCCCAACCTCCTGCCATATTAAGTCGATAAGACAGGCGACTGAAACATTCCCCAGATCAGCTCCTCCAAAAGCTCTCAATCGTCATCAAAGCCACTCAGTCAGGCACTACATCATATCTGTAATCTCTGTTTTATTTTCATTCCTAAAAGTGACTTCTACGCCTCAATACGCCCATTCAACATGCCACCATTTATCTTAAGAAAAACTCCTTAATCAATCCACCATCCCTCCAATACAACTCCAAACTCCATACTGAATTATACTTTATACAGAGCACCAAGAAGTGCCCTACTTCATCATCCATCATAGTATTCATAATCCTCCATATTCTTCTTCTTCTTTCCCTTCCTATCATCTTGCATACACAAATCGTCCTAAATCCAATCTCGACTCCTCCGGTCCAGGTGACAATGGTTCCTCCTCTCCTTCGCTGTCGTGGATAATTAGGTCTTCGCTGCCCGTCAACGCCTTGTTCTCGGTTTCATCTGGGATTGGAAGAGGAATAGCTGCTGGCTCGACTTCGACTTCCGGGAATGGGACGCTGCCTTTTGAGAGGAGAGAGCGACGGGGCGCGGTGGTCTTCGGGGTGAAGAGCGGTGTTTGAGGTGGTGTCATTGGGGAGGCAGGGCGGTTCATAATGGACGCACCAATACGCTGCAAGGGTGTTGCTCTGGTCATGGCTGAGAAAGGTGCTGGCTTGGGGCCAGTCTTAGTGGCAAGGGGGATCTTCGAGGGTCTTTGTGAGGCTGATGATACCGGGGTTGGTACGCCGTGGATGATGTTAGACTTTGGAGTGGCTGCGAATGCAAATCTCTCCTTAAGCTTTTCGATAGGGGCAGGGACTGAAGGGCTCTCGGTTGGAGTTGCAGGTTGTTCATCTGAGCTGGTGAAAGATGTTGAGCCAGTGAGACTGGGAGCTGTTTCTTGAGATTCGAAAGCTTCCTCAGCTGGTGTAGCATCCTGGATCTGGTCGGAGATTCCATTCGAATCTTCAGAAGTGGCTTGCTCTTCGCTGAAAATCCGTATCTTGCGGCTAGAATTCTGCGAACTAAAGCCATCTGCATCTGGAAGACTAAGCATTGCATCTTCAACAGAATCATCCGAGAAGATAGTGATATCGTCTTTCTTTGATGGCCTAGCCTTGACATTTCGACGGGCAGAGGGGCTCGGCTCGGGAGCAGCAGTTTTAAAGAAACGACTTTTGCCCAATTCACTCTTGCTCGGCGACATTCCATCGTCCTCGTCAGCACAGAGCCGAACACGTTTTGGAGGACGAGGTTCGGAAATAGTCGGAGCTCGAGTTTGGCGGTTAATTGAATTGCGAGGCTGCGGCGCAGACTGGGGAGGCTGTGCAGGATTTGTAGTTGAACGGTTGAGATATGGTCGAGGAACTGGGGTTGCCATCCAAGGGCCAGAGTTGCGTCGAAGGGTTTCTTGCTGGGTTGGAGATGGCGTGAAACAGTTGATGTCCAGTTCAGCAAGTGGGACCCGTTTCTTGAAGAACGTCTCAATCGGTACTCCCTTCTTAGGATCACTCGATGGCGCAGATGTCAGGTGCTGAGTGCGAGAAGAGAAAGGTGTTGCAGTGACCATCTTCTTCCTCATCGAAACTTGAACCACAATTGGCTTTTTAGTCATTGGATGTAAATCTCCCCGAGCGACACCTTGAGCAATCTCTGGCTCAACATAGCCCCCAATGAAAGGCATTTTATCCTCGTCGATTGGGTGCTCTGGTTGTGTGTGAAGAACCAGAGATCGAGTTCGTGGGCAGTAGACACGTTGGTGCAGAAAAGTGAGCTCCGCTTGATAAAAAGATTCCAGATAATCTTTCGGCACATGGAATTTGCCGTCAAATTGAAGCATCCGAACCACTTTCTCGATTGTTTTGTGCTTCCGAACCATTCGGTAAGCGGTCTTCAGACCCATGTTGTTAATGTTAGCGAGATAATCGCAACCGCTCAATATTGACATCCTTCTGAATTCTGCATCCGACCATCCTGTGAGAGTGATCTCTTTGCAAGCACAAAAATCCGCCTTGTTGATTTCGATACAGTTTCCATACTGGTCCAGTTTTGTTAGTAGACATTTGGCGCCAAACACCAGCAGGTCCGAGTCCTCAGAAATAATTCCGTGAATGATGCCCTTTCTCTCTAAATATACCATTTGCGCGTCTGCTTCGTACGGAGCTACAATGTATTGTACTCCCATATCCTTCAATTCGTCGATCAATTGGCGGGCCATCTCCGGGGTAACATCAACTGCCTTTTGGAATTCCAGGTATGCTTGCGAAGGTTTGCCTGCGTTTAGGAGTTCTTGCCCTGCCTTTTTGCTTTCTTCTCGCCTCTTCGATCGATCCGTTTCTGTTACTGCCTTGCTTGGGAGGTAGTCCCCATCGAATATTAAGAATGGCGTAACTCCAAAATGTTGCAGCATGCGGACCCGGTGTAGAGCAAAATCGACGAATCTATGAGAGGTTAGATGTGAATGTTAGTAATTTGGACGGCCGGCACGCACTTCCTTGTATACTGTCCCCTTGCAAGTTCCATAGCACATGATACGGTTCCACGGTGAAGCCAGCCATAGGCGTCGACGCCGAGGGTCTTCCCCTCGAATTTCTTGAGGCTACATGGTTTATGGATGGATTTGAGTAATGGTAGCAACCCTGTAAATAGTGAGTATGAATATTTTGGCTCAAAGTCAGAAATAGGTACCCTGAATTCCCATTCTGAATAGCAAAGAAGTGCTCGAAGCACAAGCAAATCCTACTGGAACAACATGTATTTACACGTTCACGAAGCTCTCGCTGGTGAAACTTGTGGAAACTGAGTTCAGAGGAGGGGAGAGAGCTGTTTGTGAGGCAGTTAGTATTGCAGGGAGCGATCGGAGGGGCTGTCGACGTTGTGGTGGTATAATTGTTGCTGATAGAGGAAGTCTCCCGCACTTTGCCGCTGAGCATGTTCCTGGACGCGCCTTCCTGGACGCGTCCAGGAAAGCTTCTCACCCAGCAACGGGCCGCCCGGATGGCCCCCACCGATTGGCCGCCCGCAACGTCAGTTCCCCAAGCGAGTCCACGATAAGATTTTGATAACGGGGGAGGAAAAAGTTTCGAGAGTATTGAAACAATTACTTCAATAACGACAAGATGCCGAAATCATTGGAAAAGACTCGCAAGAAGATCTCAAAGAAGAAGGGAAACATCACCGCGTTACACGAGAACTCGCGCGACTCTCAAAGGCTGCGACGGGCGCAAATGAGAGACGACAAATTGGTTCGAGTCGCATCGGCAAGGAGAAAAAACGACCAGCCATTAGGTACGAACTCCAATGCTCTTTCTTCATAGCAGAGACTAATATGTCTGCCAGTTGTACGAGCCGCCTACTTTCGAGATGTTGTGCGCGAGAACGACTCGAAGCCTCTGGAGCTAGATGCCATCCACTCCGCCATTAAAACGTATGATTTCTCGATCGCGCAACAATCTTACAGTTCCTGACATCCAATAGCTTCGTACATCAAAATGACGAGGAGTTCAATGCTTTGAAGAAAGAGCGCCGTCCTGGAAGACCTGCGAGTACAAGGGAAGATTTACTGCGGATAAAAATTGCTGCAGACGAGAAGGAATATGAAACTGGATTCTGTATGTTGATTTGCTTGAAAATGAAGATTGAAAGCTAAAAATTTATAGATCTCCCAGACCTTACGAACGCAGACAATATCGTATTCTTGGAGAGATGGGATGGAGCATGGTCCTATTTGTCTACCCTCAAATGGGTCCGGATATCGAGCACAGGGCTGGTACAGGAAGCCAAGTTTCCACCCAAAGGTGGATCATGAAGTATGAACCGTAGAATGGCGTTCACTTGGCATTGTACGGCGTTGGGGGTTAATAAAATACTTTTTATAGGGTATTTGAAGGGTTCTCAACGACGGATATAGTGGAGCATTGATTGCAATTAGCAGTGGAGATCACAGATGAAGAAAAGTCCTTGAAGACATCAATTCATAATAAACCACGAGAAATTGTCTCATTGACAATTTGAAACACCTCGATAGTCCCAATAGAGAATTCATGAAATTTGTAAGAACAGCCTTGCATTTAGCGCTACCTTAGCGTCCCGAGCCTCGCCCTAAGAAAAAAGTTCCAGCGCAGGAGCTCCATCAATCTTTCCAGCCATCGCATCGACATTTCATCAACTTTCAAATTTTCTTGCTCATCACACTAAGGCCTCTCATCATGCTTTCTATTAGATCTTTCGCCCGTGCGGCGCCCCGAACAGTCTCTCGATTAACAGCCTCTGCAATTAGAAGACCTGCGCCCAGAGTCTCCTTATTACAAGCAGCATGGAAGCCAGCACAAGCACAACGCTCCGCTGCCTTCACAACATCCGCAATCAGGAGGTCAAAGGGTGGCGAGGGCGATGATGAATTGGTTGCGAAGCTTGAAGCTGAGCTTCAGATGGAGAACGAGATGAAAGAGGAAGAAGGTGTCCCAACGAGCGTGAAGGACTACCTCGAGAACAGCCCTTTCGAGATCATCGACACACCTGGCCAGGAGGATGTTGTGCTTACAAGACAATTCGGCGATGAGAAGTAAGATATCCACCCAATCTTCTTCGCGAGAAATGCTAATGAAAATTCAGGATCCAAATCACCTTCTCCATCGCAGACATCAACAACCTCGACGCCGAAGAGCAATACGAAGATCCCGCCCTCGCCGACGAACAAGAGAACATCAACCAAGGAGATCCTAACGAGTTCAAGGTTGCTCCCGAAGACTCGATCGCTGAAGATGGTGAGGCCGCCGAGGGACAGGAGGACCGCTCATACCCTGCTCGCCTGAACATCATCATCGAAAAGGCCGGTAAGGGCGCGCTGAACGTCGAGAGCGTCGTCCAAGACGGTGTCCACATGATCGAGAACGTTTACTACTACGCCGATGCCTCCTTCGCCTACGCCAAGACCCCCGAGGCGATCCACGGCCGTTCAGACATGTACGCTGGCCCACCGTTCGCCAACCTCGATGAGAACCTGCAGATGATGTTGGAGCGCTATTTGGATGAGAGAGGCATCAATGCTGCGTTGGCTATCTTCGTACCGGATTACATTGATATGAAGGAGCAGAAGGAGTACTTGAGATGGTTGTCGAGCGTCAAGGACTTTGTTGAGGCATAGGTTTTTGAGCGGGTGTTAATTCTGTCTTCTTCAACTGTTGTCTTCTTACCATTTCCACTCCTCCACCAACCTCTATGTAAAACTACGAGTATGTACGAAGTGCAAAGCACGGCATATAATGATATAAAAACTATTTCCACGTGTTTTTGATGATTTCCGAGACTTCTGGCTTGAGCTGGGCAAGGCCCTACAGTAACTAACCTTGAGTATCTTTCTACTGTCGCTATATATTGTACACCGGTTTTGCTGCCAATAATCCTGTAGGCTCTACTCTCGCGGGCACCCAAGTAGCTCCAAATGGTTGTCCTTGCAGGTCTGAATCCCTTTGAAGCAAGAGTCCTTTGAATCCCATGCATGATCGAAGGAATGAAAACAATGAATGCCGGTAGACTTGACAACAAAAGCAAACATGAATAAACGAAGAATGAACCAAGCAACAATTTCGAGGGGCCAGAAGTATCACATGGTGACTGGAGAGTTGACTAGTCCAAGTAAAGCAAAAGGTCGGACACAGGCCTGCTCTCATACGATCTTATGAACTCGAAATGGAGAAATGAATGATACGTGACTATCCGGTCTAGACTCATCTTAAGTAACAACGCCATGTGTTGTTGAATTTTGGCTCGCTTGAGCATGTTTGTGAACGCAAGGCTTGGATGTAGATTGAACCATCAGTGATATGAGAATTTCGATATATCATATGAAGAGATAGACAGATCGCAGTGTAAATGGAGAAAGAAGAACATCTCCGAAGTCCCAAACGACGAGAACTTTCAGGATAGTACTTCAGAATGTTGGTTTCGTCATTTGAATTTAGCTACATTGCCCGTAAGCTGCTTTTTGTACTGGGTATCATCCGCAGTAGAACATATGAGCATCAATGTCCTCCCCAGGTCCAAAACTCCATTCGCTGTGCCACTATTGATTTCATAATCCACATCCTCAAGTCGATGCTCGCGGCCCCAACCCATCCTTGACAGCTTCCTGTAGACCGCGCCAGTCTAGACCACCAATAGAACGAGTATTGAGACCTCTCACTTCTAACGATTGCGCAAACTTGCCTGTCCCAATCCCCCTCATCATCAATGTATCCTTGCTCTTGCTAAGCGGCCGTCCGTCACCGTGTGCCAAATACTCTTCAAACCAAGCCTCCTCTTCCGCGGAAAACGGCAAATTGATAAGCTCGACACTCCGGTCTGCGATTGTCTGCCTTGGAGAGTTATTGATAACAAGCGAGATGAGGAATTCGAAAAGATGTCTTCTTGCGTGTTCTGGCTGGCCTCGCGAGAAAAAGAAGGCTTCTGTAACGCTGCTTTCTGAAATCGCCCTGAAGAGGCATTGTATTGAGCTTTGTTGTTTCAGGGAGGGTTGGACGGTGTGGTAATAGGCCAGCGCTAAAGTCAGGTCACCGTTCGATTTCCGAACCAGTAACTCCAGAACATCGTCCTCGAAGGTTGGTATTAGAGATGGATGGGTCAGATATTGTAGCGCTACCTAAGATGTGTTAGAGCATGGCCAAGGCAGGGGGTAAAGGAGGGACCTTGAAGTCTCGGCGATCTAAATGCCATATTCCCTTCATGAATATCGAGTATCTAGGCGGCAGGAAAGCATTATTTTCGAACTCAGATGAGTAGACTCTCCTATTTGTCGGTAAGTCGATGTTGAGAAGTATGTAGTATAATGCCGAAATTTTGGCATGCTCTGCGCCTGAGCTCTCGACGATTGCTTTGTGGAGGTTTCGAAGATCATTATTCGATTTGGGAGGATAGTATTTTGTAGCTGCCAGTGAGAAATCAGTATTGGCTACAGAGGAAGTAATTGAATTTTACTCACGTCTCTTAATTCCCATTAGCTTCATCACCTTCTCAATGAATTGTCCCTCGAGGTCCTTTTTGTTCTGTTCGATTTCGCGTACAACATCTTCGTCGTAGGAGCAGTCAGGATCGAAGAAGAAGACATCATCAAAATTTTGATAGTTGAAGATCGTCGACGCGTCTGAGGCTTGGTAGCCAGCCATGTTGTCCCTTCTCAAAGTTCTCTGCTCTGATGATTATTTGCGCCGCTGAGTTGAAGTTATTCGCGATCGCGCTTATCTTATCGCACTAGCGTCTTTACTGTTTATATTGGGAAGCGCGAAAGTAAACATTGCAACCACGACCACATTACATTCGACATTCGACTTCCGGGGATTTTTGCAATTGCACGACGCGTCATTTCATTCTTTAGGGCTTGGAAAGGGCGATATCTTGATTTTGGGAGGACCCTCTATTTCAATCAACAAATTTGCACGATCCAACGCGTTTGCTCGACAATACCGGGATTTGGAACACGGCGACATTTATTTGACTTCGATCACGCTTCACGATGTCTTCAGGATCACCCGTTCGGCAATCTAGACGGACGGCAGCAACTAGGCGAAAGGTTGTAGAGTCTGACGATGAAGAGGAAGTCATAACACCCAAGGTGGAAGAAGACAGCGAGGAAGACTTTACACCAGCGCCCAAACGGAGTCCGCGAAAGGCACCAGCCTCAAGACGAAAGACAACAAATGTCCTTGCGACTCCTCGTACTGGAGGTCGCGCAAAAAAGAGCCTTGCGAAAGAGAACATCGAGCCTTCTGAGATCTTCGATCCCGAAGAAACCGTACAACCAGAACCAGAATCTCCTTCCAAGAAGGCTTCCCCACGAAAACGAAAAAGTGCCCCTATCCGAGGAGGTCGTTCATCTAAGACACCAGAGCTTGCTCCACCGCTGCCCACTCCGCAACCATCACAGTCGCCAGAGCCGTCCGAATTGCAAACAACGCCACTTGCCGACATCACAGAGACACTCAATGAGAGACCACGAACCGCTGAGAGTCTGAATCAAACCTCGATCGTGATGCCTATCCGGCCATTGGATACCGTTCTTGAGAAGCCCATGGATATTGTGCTCAAATCAAGGTCTACGGCTATCCCTGTAGTGGAAGACACAGGTCCTAAGGCTCGAACCGTTATCACCTACTTGATCCTCACGAATTTCAAGAGTTATGCGGGACGTCAAGAAGTTGGGCCTTTCCATGCCTCTTTCTCCTCGGTTGTTGGGCCCAATGGATCGGGGAAATCTAATGTTATTGACTCTTTACTTTTCGTGTTTGGATTCAGAGCGAGCAAAATGAGACAGGGTAAAATATCTGCCTTGATCCACAATTCGGCAGCATTTCCGGACCTAGACTTCTGTGAGGTCGCGGTTCATTTCCAAGAAGTCATGGACCAGGTGCGTTTCAGAATTTACCATTGATTGGATGACTATCTGACTTGAGAATAGCCAAACGGGGCGCCCACCGTTTTACCAAACTCGGATCTCGTAATTTCTAGACGGGCATTCAAGAACAACTCGAGCAAGTATTACATGAACGGCAAGGAATCAAATTTCACTTTAGTCACAACGTTGCTTAAGGACAGAGGGGTGGATCTGGACCATAAACGATTTTTGATTCTCCAGGGAGAGGTAGAGTCAATTGCTCAGATGAAGCCAAAAGCTGCAAATGAGCACGATGACGGTCTTCTTGAGTACTTGGAGGATATCATTGGTACTTCTAAGTATAAGACACCCATTGAGGAATCAGCCACCGAAGTTGAGACCTTCAACGAAGTCTGTGTTGAGAAAAGTGGACGTGTACAGCACGTCGAGAAAGAGAAAAATGGTTTGGAGGATAAGAAGAACAAGGCTCTTGCTTACATCAAAGACGAAAACGAGTTGACAATGAAGCAATGTGCGCTCTACCAAGTCCACATTGATGCGTGTGGAGACTATATTGCCGTCACGGAAGAAGCCATCGGCCAAGTGCAGGCACAACTCGATGCCGAGCTGGAAAAACACCAAGGAAATGAAGATGGCATCAAACAGGTTGAGAAGCAGTACAAGAAAGGGCAGAAAGAGCATGAAGCCCTTGACAAAGATACTCAGGCGATAGTCAAGGAGATGGCCAAATTCGACCAGGAGCACGTTAAGTTCGAGGAAAAGAGAAAATTCTTGACTGGCAAGCAAAAGAAGTCCGAGAAAGCAATTGCTACGGCAGAGAATGCTACTGCTGAAGCCGAGTCCACGATCGAAACTTGCACTGCCGAAATTGAGCAGTCTTCTCAAGAAATCGCTGCCATGGAGAAACGGATGAAAGCAGAGGAGAAGGAATTGACTACGATCCGAGATAGCCTAAAAGGCAAGACTCAAGAATTCTCAGACCAGATTGCGTCGAAACAAAAGTCCCTCGAACCCTGGAATGAGAAGATTAATCAGAAACAATCGGCGATCGCTGTGGCTGAGAGTGAACTTGCTATCTTGCATGAGAAAGCAAATGCGGGCGCTGTTGCTCTCGAAGAGACCGAAGCGAAAATTGCTAGCATTGAGGAGGGCCGTAAAGCTAAGCTTGCCGAACTCGAGGAGTGCAAGGTGGAGCGGAAGAAGTTGGAGAAAGAAGCCGCCAAAGTTGAGGCTGAGCTCACCCAGGTTTCACAAAAAGAGCCAGAGCTTCGTTCCCGACTCTCTGGGGCTCGTCAAAAGGCCGACGAAGCTCGTGCTAGTCTCTCCAATACACAAACCCAAGGCAATGTCCTCACAGGGTTAATGCGCCTAAAAGATTCTGGTCGAATCGATGGTTTCCATGGCCGTCTTGGAAATCTGGGTACCATCGACAAGAAATATGATATTGCTATCTCGACAGCCTGTGGCGCACTTGATAACTTCGTCACCGATACCGTTGAAGGTGGCCAGCAATGCATCGAGTACCTCCGGAAGACAAATCTTGGCAGAGGAAACTTCATGTGTCTAGACAAACTCGGAAACCGAGACTTGTCGCCCATCGAGACTCCCGAAAATGTCCCTCGCCTGTTCGATTTGATCAATGCTAAGGATGAGAGATTCCGTCCTGCTTTCTACCATTCCTTGCAAAATACCCTTGTCGCTCAAGATCTAGCACAAGCGAACCGAATTGCTTATGGAGCTAAGAGATGGAGAGTGGTGACCCTTGATGGCCAGTTGATCGACAAGTCTGGTACTATGTCCGGAGGTGGCAACACCGTCAAGAAAGGACTGATGTCTTCAAAACTTGTTGCCGATACTACGAAAGAGCAGGTTGCCAAGCTTGAGGTTGATCGAGATGCTCTGGAACAGGAATTTCAAAAACTTCAAGATCGTCAACGAGAGCTTGAGACGAAACTTAAGGATCTCAACGATGAGATTCCAAGACTCGATACAAAGATGCAGAAGATCGGGCTCGAGGTTGAAAGCTCTGCACGGAACTTGGCAGATGCTCAGCGACGCATCAAGGAACTGAGCAAAGAGCACCAGCCTTCAAAGACAGACGACAGTCGAGTGGTCTCCTTGCAAAAGGAAGTCGCAAAACTCAATAAGGAGATTGATAAGCTCCACAGCGAGACTGCTAGTGTGGAGCAAGAAATCAAGGCTCTTCAAGACAAAATCATGGAAGTTGGAGGTGAAAAACTCCGAGCCCAGCGTTCCAAAGTCGATGCGTTAAAGGGCGAGATTGACAGTCTCAGCGAGGCTATCTCAACTGCTGAAGTCACCAAAGCCAAGGCCGAGAAGGCAAAGACCAAGCATGAGAAAGACCACGCTAAGGCTACGAAGGACCTCGAAACTGCCATCAGAGATCTAGAATCTCTGGAAGAAGACATCAAAAACCAAAGCTCAAACGCTGAAGGCTACCAAGCTCGAGTCGATGAAGCCCAAGAGGCTCTCAAGCAAAAGAAGAAGGACCTTTCAGCTCTCAAGGCTGATCTCGATGAGAAGACTGCAGCTCTCAATGAAATTCGTGCCATTGAAATTGAGATGCGCAACAAGCTCGAGGAGAATCAGAAGGTACTTGTAGACAATCAAAAGCGGTTGAAATACTGGAACGACAAACTCAGCAAGCTTGCTCTCCAGAACGTCAGTGATCTCGGCGAAGAGATTACCCCAGAGGAGCTTCCATCATACACCAAAGACGAGCTTGCTGAGATGAGTAAAGACGTCCTGCAGGCCGAGATCGCAGCGTTGGAAGAGAAGACTCAAAATGTGAACGTCGAGCTCGGTGTGTTGGCAGAGTATCGCAGACGTGTCGAAGAGCATGCAGCTCGGAATGCAGATCTTCAAAGTGCGGTTGGTCAGCGTGATGCAGCGAAGAAGCGATGCGACGAGTTACGACGTCTTCGTCTGGAGGGCTTCATGGAGGGTTTCAGTACTATCTCTCTTCGTCTGAAGGAGATGTACCAGATGATTACCATGGGTGGTAATGCCGAACTCGAATTGGTCGACTCTCTCGATCCTTTCTCGGAAGGTATTCTGTTTAGTGTTATGCCACCTAAGAAGTCCTGGAAGAATATCTCCAACTTGTCTGGGGGTGAGAAGACTCTGAGTAGTTTGGCGCTGGTGTTTGCTCTACATCATTACAAGCCTACGCCGTTGTATGTTATGGATGAAATCGATGCCGCGTTGGATTTCAGAAACGTAAGTTCCTTCCACTTTGAGCATCTAAAGTACCAACAGCTAATAAATACAGGTATCGATTGTGGCGAGTTATATCAAAGAGCGAACGAAGAATGCTCAATTCATCGTCATCTCTCTTCGAAACAACATGTTCGAGCTCGCATCGAGACTTGTGGGTGTATACAAGGTGAACCATATGACAAAGAGCGTGACGATTGAGAATCGGGACTACATACACGGCACCGCATGAAGTACTCGGGAAAGGAACGGGAGGCGTTTTTGCTTTTGGAATTGGGATGGATGGTCGCCTGCATCATGTATATCACGAATATTAATGAGTTCAAGTTTTTCACCTACAGTTGAAGTTCGATTTCGATCGTGTTGCACGGGTATTGCTTTTGCGATGTTACCAAGAGGTTGGCGATAGCCAACCAGCGTGAGACGGAAGCTGTGCAATATTGCGGGGCGGAAGCCACATGCGGCACAGCGTCTTTGTGGAGCTCGAGATTTTCTTGTGGGAGCTCTCCGACGTTTGATAACCGTACTTGTTATCTCTATCTTCGCCAGGGGCTTCACCTCAATTGGAATCCGGGCCGGGCAAGACCCATTTCGGCACGCTAGTTCTCATAGTTGCTGATACCCCGCATCGCAACCCCTTCAAAGCTCAGAGGTACAGCGAGGCTGCGGCTGCAGTTCTCGGGCCCGTCTAAGTAGTGGCCTTTAAACCCAATTCCTTTTCCCAGCTGGTATCTGATTTGCACCCATGCACAAGACGCCGGCAAGTGGCTCGACCTAAGTGGGCGCCATGGACAACCCCCTCGTGTTTTATGACCCCTCCGCATGGTTCTCAGATGCCAACACCGAGCTGTTGGTTGGATCGACCCACCGTGGGGAGAGAGAGTATAACTTGCCCCTCTATCCCATCTTTAAATTTTTGCTTAAGCTCTATCTTTTCCCCCATCTCTATTTTCATACAAGGTCAATTGAGATCAATTCATCCAGTTTTTATTACAAATTCCTCCTCATAGCGAATACCCATTATGACTTCCAAACCAGACTTCATCATCGTCCCTGGTGCCTGGCACGGTCCCGAGTCATTCGGCCCTACAACCGAAATCCTCGAGAAGGCAGGATATACCGTCCACGGCATCTCTCTAGCTGCAAGCAATGGTCCACCACGTATGCACACAGTACTTTTCCTTCCTCTCCAAAATTTCAAGACACACACATGCTTTTATTCTCGCGTTTTCCAAAAGCATAATACTAACTACGTCCCCAGACATCCAATCAATTGAACCAGACGTAAAGCTCGTCAAAGCAACCCTCGACAAAGTCCTCCCCTCCGGCAAAGATGCAGTCCTCATCTACCACTCCTACGGCTCCGTCCCGGGCACCGAAGCCCTCTCCACCTACCTCTCAGAAGGCCCCAAGCCAGGCTGGGGAAAAGTCCGGCGTTTAATCTTCTGTGCCGCTTTCTTACTACCTGAAGGCGGTTCCCTGATCGCTGCGTTGAATAATGAGCCTTTGCCGTGGTTTATTATTAATGTAAGAAGTCCTTATCTTATCAAGGGGGAAAGAGAGTATTAGTGACTAAGATTGAGTAATAGGGAGATCAAGTCGAACCCGAAGACCCCAAGAAAATCTTCTACAACGACATCGACGACTCCACCTCCGCGACCCTAATCTCAAAACTAAAAACACACAGTTATCGTACATTCTACAGGTACCTTCCCCCTCCCCTCTACCCCTCCCTCCGGCCCGGGATCCCCATCCCATCCCATCCCGGTCCGGCCCCCACAAGCCCAGCACTAACAACCCCACAGCCAGCTAACAGTAGCACCTTGGAAAACGATCCCTAGCACCTATATCCTCTGCACGCAAGACAACGCCATCCCGATCCAAGCGCAGGAGGGCATGGTGGGCATGGCGTATAGCATGGCGCCAGGGAGTTTCGATATCGTGGAGAAGTTGGAGGCGGGGCATAGTCCGTTCATTTCGCTGCCGGAGAAGACTGCGGAGATTTTGATCAAGAGTGCACAGTGAGATTGAGGAGGTGATAGGGGTGTTTTGTTTGGACTTGGATTTGAAGGGGTTTTGGGGAGGGAATCGGATGACTTGATAGGTATGATGAGGGCCGGGGGGAGGATATTGGTTAGTGTCACTGGACATAATGGCAATTTATGAGTTTTAATCTGTCCATTATTCATTTTGCCTCCGTAATCAGTCATTGCTGAGACATCCGTCTACGTGTGTGCGTGCCGCCGTCAAGTATCATACATTACAGAGTCGTCCTAGGAAACCATTAGCCGCCATCAGTCGGATCCCACGCCATACGCCGTAAAACTACACCCAATCCCAATCATTTCTATCCACATTGCCCACCAACATCCGGAGGAGATGGCGTCGCACAAACGTCTGTTTTTTTTATCTTATTCGGTGGTTCTTCCCCGTCCGCCAGCCTATGAATATGCTGATGCTCGCCACCCACACAGTCGGTATTGTACTTCTCCTCCCACATCTTTCTCAAGACTTCATACAAGAAAGTGTATTGTTCATACGCCTGCACCATCGTCTTACGCTGCTCTCTGAGCTGATTGACCGTATCGAATACCGGGTCAGAGCTCTCTCGTTTTTGATCGTCCCAGCCTTCCCACGCGCCGCCTTGCAATTCTCCTATCAGGAACTCAAGCGCGATGAAAGTTCCCGTGCGGCCAACGCCAGCGCTGCAGTGGACTAGACGGGCGTTCTGTCCAGTGCCGTTTGCTTTTCGGGTAATGGCCATCAGAGCCAGAATACTTGCGACGTTTTCTTCAGCCAGAGAGCCGAAATCGGGCCAGTTGGGGTAAAGATAGTGGAAGACTGGCTTTTCTTCATCCTCGCCTTCGACGTTTATGATAAATTTCCGGACCTCAATTGAGGTCCCTGGAATTCCGGGCTCTCTCGAGACAAATCTCACGGTTCCGTGGAAGTCCTCTCCGAGCTCGTTTGTCGCATTTAGTCGAAGCGGTTCGGAAGTTTCATCTTTGGGGAAATAGGCGTAGCATTTCTCCATCATCCTTGTCGGATCATCTGGCGCTGGTGCGTGGGTGGGACTGAGCATAATGATGATGGCGGGTGAAGAGTTGTATGGGGTCGAAAATTCATCCCATATCATACGCCAGACATGGTCGACGGTTTGTCTCTTGGGACCTTGCATACAGATGTACTTGTCAGCAATCGAATTTTTAAGGGTACTCTGCCTAGAAGCAGTAGAGACCAAGGTGACAGGCGAGGCGTTGATGTAGTCATTGTATCCTTCTGGAACATGAAGATGAATCCGGTTGTTGGCCCAAGGATAGATGTTATTGTAGCGATCTAGAACTGGGTCGGGGTCCAGATGAGCCCATTTCTCATCTTCTCCCGTCTCGCCTTTGCTAAGACGTTCACTCTCAAGCCTGATGAGCTCAGTGTACTTTTCATGTGTTTCTATTTGGTAATCAGTAACTATGAACGCCATCATCAGATACTTGAGAACTTACCTTCTTCCGTCAACTTTAAAAATGACGGCATCTTAGGAGGAGGCGGGGTAGCAGGCACGAGCTCAGCCTTGTCCGGCTTACCAAAGCATGAGCCATCCATCTGAGCAACGGTGGAATCTTGAGAAGACACCGCAGCGGGCGAGTGGGCGCGCTTTGTAGAAGAACGAAGACGCTCCATCCTGCCTAACCAACCAGGCGATCTGCTTCTTGGCTCGTCGGGCGAAGGAGTTGGGGAGGGTGACTCGTGACGCCTTCGAAAGGCACGTATTCGGTCCAGGTTGGGCGATGCAAGGCTGAACAAGAGGGGTGATTTATGTAGTTTGCCGCAATGTTTTTCTGACGGCGGTGGATAGGCAAAGAATGCAGGGGAAAGATCAGATGATTTCCAAGCAGGTTCCCGAATGCACTGTACAGTCTGTTTGAAGGGCTGAAACAATCTGGTGGTTCGTGGGGGATGTTCTGGAAGTGATATGCACGGTGGATGCAATGCGATGCAGCTGCAGGTGAGCGATGAAGAATCCTTGCGTAACCCCAAGAATCAGGATCTGATCAAACAGAGTGAAAGAATGTGGTGGGTATCTAGGGCAATTATGGGCAATTATGGGCAATTATGGAAGGGTGAGGGAGTGAAAAGAATGCAAGATAGTGGAATATTTCTGTTCGAAAAAGCAGAAGTAGTAGCAGAGAAAGGGGCTTGTTTCGACCAAAAGCATGGCAAGAACAAGGGGCGCCGACAGGGATTGTTGATGCCGCCTCTAAAAATATTTAATCCGATAGAACCAACAGGAACCTAGCTTTATCGCGACCTCAACCGCCGCCACCATCATCCCGCTACCACCCAATATTACCACCGTCCGACTCTTTGGGTCTTATATCACGAGCATGATTACCCGATTCTAGGGATCCATCCATAGCCATGTGGTTGCAAGTCTTCGAGGTGCCTTTCGCCCCTTTTTCTTCGCCCCCAATCCCGCACAACTGCTTGCGCCGTACTGACAAATCCAGGCCTGGCTAACAGCGCGACTCCTCTCAAGTCCAACCTTCCATCGCGGTGTCCGCTCTCTACATAAGAAAGTCCACGAGATACGGCATGGGAAGGATCCAGCGGAGATGGGAGGGACGAAGATAGACCGTATGTTCCTATATCAAAGTAAGAGAAGCAGGGCAAGGCTGATGGATTAGTAGACCCCGGAGGAACAGACGTAAAGCGCTTCATGAAGCATTTCAAAGCCGAATTGAAAGAGTCCATTACCGATTTGACGAAAAGAAAATGAAGAGCGGGAAGAAGTAATAGATGGATAATGGCTCGACAGAACAGAAGATACGGTACGGCTGTTTGGATTATAGAGGCGTTTTGGTAGGCGGCGTTACGGAAACTCCCATCGTGGGAAAGCGAAGCATATAAGGTGTGAATAACGATATCAATTCCTCTCCACGGTTGCCAGCATCTGGCGTATGGTACGAGCGTTCTTGGGAGTGTTTTACAGGCAGATACCCGCATACGTTTCCAACAGCATTGAAAGACGCCACACAATATTGGAGCTAGTGCTCCAATTCCTGCCTTACAATCACAATATGTTATTTCCCCAGAGTTATTTCAATTTATAAGGCACTAGGTTGCTCGTTGACATAGTTACTGAGAGACCTTCTGTTATTTCACACTTTCATATTCCAATTACTAATATTTCAATTCCTGCATACCTCGAATTTCTCTGAGCTTCAATCTATCACGAACCAAGATCCCATTATCCCCGCCTCAAAACCAGCCTTCATCCCTCGCTCCCCTCATCTTTCACACCCAAAAATGTCTTTTCCGCCTCAATTCTCACTCACTAACAGTAACCACATACTCCTCCACAACCGGCTTCACACTTGGACTCGCCGAAACATAAAGAACATTCGTCGTAACAGTATGCTGTATCGGCACCAACGTCAACTCCAACTTCCCACCCGCAACCCCGGAATTCTTCAACGCGAGAACCGTCTCATCAAACGTAATCGACACCAGTTCCTTACCACCACCAGAAACCTGCAGCTGCGCATAGATATTAAACGGCGTCCCATAAATCGCCTGGATCTGCACCGCACCCGCCGAACCCGCCGCCGCAGCACCGGTATACGTAGCAGTTGGCTTAGCAGCGGGGGCGAGATATTCGATCTCGACAGCCTTTCCCTCGGGGTGGTTTGCGGTCACGATGATGACGGTATTAGAAGGCGTGACCTATGCCACTCATCAGCCATCAACCCATCAAAATCCATATCCCCCTCCAGCCTTCATGAACACGAAAGGAAAAAGAAAAAAAGAAGAAAAGATATACGTACAGGATTCGGCAACGCAACAGCGAATTTCGAAGTCCGCACATAATCAAACCACTCGGGCGGACTGACCAGCGGTCCAACCCAGCCTCCAAACTCGAATTTCAGCCCGCCGGCCCATGGCTGCCGCTTGAATCCTATGCCGCTGGTGGAGACCTAGGCGTGTGCGCCCACACCAGTCAGGGTCAGAATTTAGGTTATGCTGTTATAGGTTGCGGTGAGCTTGGATGCTGGGAGGAGGCCGTAGAAACCCATGGTGAAGAAATTAGATCTTTGTTGTTGTGGGATTTGAATTTAGTGAGGGATGTGGATGTGAGGTTAATGAGTGGCTGAGTGGGATTCAAGGTGGGATATTGGGTCCTTTTATAGGGGTTCTCTGAATGGGGTTTGCAGAAGACATGTCTCATTACTTTTTGGTGAAAACGCGCCTTTTGTTCATTCCTAACGATAATTAAAGGTAACGCCCCGCGCGGTCGGTGCCAATTGGAAGTGAGGAATGATGCTGTCTCTGGAGCAGAAATCGCTTTTCTCCCTGCCAACTACAGGAGACTGATGGTATCATATCCACCCATTTTTGGCCATTCT
>Ga0247778_1000095_pt1 | contig 149360 bp, 169 predicted proteins | sample UWRJL049202B5_FD_179939 | JGI IMG/M metagenome (GOLD analysis project Ga0247778, IMG submission 179939) | Plant litter microbial communities from Arlington Agricultural Research Station in Wisconsin, United States - UWRJ-L049-202B-5 | ecosystem: Environmental > Terrestrial > Plant litter >... | reverse complement strand
CCCGATACCCCCCTTCATAATCCCCTACATCGTCGCCGGCCGCGACAGCTTCGCCTCCCACCTCTACTTCAGCACCATCACCCTCGCCGCACGCTCCCTCTCCGGCTCTCTCCCCTTCCATTTCGCGCAACGCATGTTCCGCTACAAATTCCCTTTCGCATCCCGTTCCCAGCTCTTCGGCGTCTTAGCAGGAGTCTTGAATCTCTTGCTACATGGAACGAGTACTGTGGGTGAAGGGTATGATAGTAGGAAAACGTATGAAGATGGAAGGGTGAAGAGGAAGATTGTGGGGGAGCTTGAGAGGAGGGGACGGAGGGAAAAAGAGTATCTGAGTTCGTGGGAGGTAGAGGGGTATTTGGGGGGGAGGTGGGGGTTGGGTGTTGATTCTAGGGTTGTTAGGGTGGGAGGAGCGCGGGGAATGGGGTGGATGAGTGGGTTTGCTCCGACGCTTGTACTGGGGTTTGAGGAACGGGAGCAGGTTGTATTGAATGCGGAGGTGTTGGTTGAGAAGTTGAAGGTGGCGGCGATGACGATTGGGGAGGGGCCGAGGTGGTATATAGGTGATATTGATGGGGTTGTGAGGAGCTTTTTGTTGGAGAATAAAGCTGGGGGTTTGTACTAAGAGTGTATAAAAACTTTAAGAAAGTTTGGTTCCAGTCTGGGAAAGTTCGAGCTTCAAAGTCGCTGTTAGTTTCAGACGGGCAATATCTGCCTCGTTGTGAAGCGGTGAAAGTCTGGAAGAAAATGGAATAATAATGTGTAGATGCACACCAGGTACGTAACTGTTCGTCCATTAACGCCAATAACCCCTTCCAAACCCTATTCTCAAACCACACTCCCCGGCTCCAAAGCCGGCTGCCTCACCTTCCTATTAACCTTCTCAACCAGCCCCTCCCCCTCATACCCCTCATTCCCCCCACCCTGCATATCCCTCTCATGGCTCTTCTTAACCCTCTCCAAAACCCAAAAATTATACACCCCAAACAAAACCCCCATAACAACCATACAACTCCCCGTAACAATAGCCGTTACCCTCGCCGTAATGCTCCAATCGCCCTTCTGCTGACTATACACATTAATCAACGTCGAAATCAACCCAGCGAGAGAATTCAAGCAGCCTGGAAGGAAAATCCGGTTTAGGAGCCAGACGAAATTGTCCTTGTGCCGGAACCAGAGGTAGAGCATGCCGAGCGCGCCGAGGATAGAGGATATGGATGCGATAACTAGAAGAGGGATGTGCTTTACGGATTTTAGGATTGTGGAGGCGGTGGCGTTCGAGTTTACTTCTGGGTTGGAGTCGAGGGTTTGGATGGAGGTGAATGTTCCGGGGAATATTACGAAGCCGGCGAGGAGGATCCACTGAAATGTGTTAGTTTGTGCACATGCTGGAAGCTAGAGTGGGACGTACGGTGAAGAATGAGGCTGCTATGTTGTGCAGTCTGGGGATTGTGTCTAGTGCTAAGAGCATGTTCATGTATCGTGTTTGCACGCTATTCTGACGATTCGGTGGGCCGGGTCGAGGTGCGGTTGAAGTTGAAGATGAGGGCGAATGGGGAGAGTGGTGGAATGGCATTTCGGGAAGATGAAAGTGATGCCCATGATGCGCCTGCGCTGGTTTGCGTACTTGAGACATAACTCTATGCCCTAATGTCCTTTCCTCTGAATCGTAGGAATGTGATGTTGAAGGTAGTGTTGATGTACTAGGTCTTCCCATATCGAGTGTGTACTTGGCGGGGAGGTATGAACAGTGCGTTGCAATTAACTAAAAACAGTTTGAGAAATCATTCATTCAAAGACGGAAATAATTGTGAATGAGCTGATGGCTCACCCATTTCATAAGTATCCGGTGAATACGCCGCGACGACTTGTCGCACAATGGGCGGCTTCTATTATTGTATCTGGCCATACTCAAGACCTTGTGTTCGCCATTATCGCCCACTCGGACTGAAGCGCCAGAACCTGTTTCCTGCCTTGTCGCATCAAGACGGCAAAACCAGGATATATTTTTGCTCGAATGGTGGACAGCCACCCATTCTGCAGAAGAGTGAGGTTTCGCTGATCTTTTAACGAGAACCAATGGAGTGAGGCAGAGACGAAGGTTTGAGACTCGCTTGTCAAGTTTCGACCCCTGGCGCTTCGGATGCGTGATGACGGCGCGATGCAGGGGTCCAGATAAGATCAGACCATGAGTTCCAACACCATGGTTTATTCTTGTGGAAACAGGAAATGGCAACTTAGAGATGGGACGAATTAAATTGGTGGGGGTGAATACTTGTTCGAGAAGGAAGCCGAGGGGTGAAACCGTTGCATGTGAGACGACAATTATCCAGAAGGAAAGTATTTTGAAGAACTAGGTCCTCCCAGTACTTTGCGTTAATCCGCCATCAACTACAATCTCAGTTCCTGTGATATAAGAAGCCTCTTTGCTAGCCAGGAAAAGTGCTGCATTGGCCACGTCCCAAGCTGAACCCATTCTCCCCATCGGAACTTGCTGGTCTCGAACTTTACAATAACCTTCGTAATCACCTCCTGCATACTTGTCCGCAAGCATCTTCACCAGAGGTGTATTGATCAAGCCAGGCACCACACTATTGAGCCTTACTCCCTTATCCGCATATATGACTGCCGTCGTTCGAGTGAAGGATAAAATCGCAGCTTTCGTTGTCGAATACGCGACTTGAGGTTTCCCAATATATCGAAGGCCGGACACAGAGCTGATATTGACGATATTCCCTCCTGTTTTCTGGGCCTCCATAATTGGTAGGACGAGATGCGAGGTCAAGTAGACCGACTTTAAGTTGACATCCATCTGCGCGTCCCACACCTCTTCTGAAATCGAAACGGGATCTCCTGGATCACTTCTTCCCACATTGTTGACTAGTATATCTATTCTTCCATGCTTCTTTATACAAGCATCCACGAATTCCTTCACAGATGTAGAAGACGTCACGTCTGCTTTCATAATCGTGATGTCGGTCGTCGAGCTTTCTGCAAGAATGCGAGATTTGGTGGTCTCTGCGGCTTCGAGATTTAGGTCGCATCCAAATATTATAGCACCTTGCCTTGCGAATAAGGTAGCAATGGCCGCTCCATTTCCCCAGCCCGTGTTTCCAACGGCTCCAATCCCGGTGAGTAGTACCACTTGGTGGGTAAGATCATGCATCTTTCGTGAGATGGGCGGAGCTTCGATGTTGACCATGTCGAATCTGAAAGGCGAAATCACAGATGTCAAGAAAGCTGTATTGCTTTGAACGTCGAGTGTCTCGTGGTTGAACGGTGCAACAAACAAATTTGAGATGAACTGTCTCCCGATGACGGAATGCGGGATGTGGGGTGGCGGGGTAATTGCCAGAGCCAAAATATTTTCATTCCAACACACTCTAACCCAACAACGCCAACGCTATGCATTAGGTATAAAAAAGTTGAAAGTGCCTCTCATGGCATCCCAGTCATTAACATCTCTAACATCCCACTTGTCTGACATGCTTGTTGTGATCTTTCCACCTCAGTCCGCACCCGCCGATGAAGAATCTTGAAATTCCATTCCAATTCCGGGGATCCACCCACATGTTCTGAGTAGATATCCAGTAGTAGTAATGCTGAATCCACGCAGACACCCACGTACCGAGGATCTGTAATGTGCTTCACCACCCATTTGAGAATCGGTTGAACGGTAACCTCGTCTCGCCCCTGGAAAGCTACCCTCATAGCACTTCTATGTCGCAGAGCCGTGAGAAGAGTGAGAACTGTGACTGGTGGTAATCCTTTGGAGAGAACGGCATCCAATGCTTGTGCGTATCTTCCTTGACGAAGATCTCTCTCCCAGATAGCTTCCGGCTTTCGCGCCTTGCCGTCGTTGCCCTCAATGATAACATCCGCACCTTCTCCTACGAAATCTAACCCTCTGAGTTTCTTCTCAACACCTCGTGTCCGTTTCTTCTTGTTCTTCTTGTCGTAATCATCCAAAGTTCCTGCAATCAACGCTTGCATTTCCTTCTCCCTCTCCCGTTGCTTCACTTTCTGCTCCCCAGATAACCTCGTTCGGATAGACAAAACGCCAGACTGCATACCAACAACCAGATGCTTATCCTCGCGATTTGCACCCGCACTAACAACATTGACAGCCAGAACTGGCGCCGGGTATTTTGATCCTGCAACAACATTCCACCCCGCCGTCTCAAAGACCTTCACATGGCCATCCAATCCACCACTAATCAGCCTCGTCCCATTCGACCCTAAGCACAGCGATGTAACAGTCTTCTGGTGGTTCTTGATCAAATGCAAGGGTTTCCCAGCAACAAGATCCAGCACTGAAATCTGATTATCCGCAGCCGCGAGCACTGTCGTCCCAGATGGCATAGGAAGTACCGTCTCCACCGGCGCAGCATGCTTGAACACCATTGCAGCCTTACTTGGCACCCTTGGATCCCACAGCCTAACCGTCCCATCATAACTTCCACTCACAATCAAATTCGACATCGTGCCCGGCATGAAACTGCCACTTCGCACATAATCCTCGTGTCCAACAAATGTAGTTGTGCTCTCCTGACTCGGCAAATCCCACAATCGTACTGTTCGATCATCACTTGCACTCATCAGGGTCGTGAGCTCGGTCGGTGAGAACTTCGTCGTCCATACGGGTTGCTTATGTTCTTCCCATGTTTTCAAGATCGCGCGCGAGTTCACGTCGAAGACTTGGATCTTGCCCGTCTCATCGCCAGCCACCATAACACGGCCATCTCGTCGAATCTCGGCGCTGTGCGCAATATCCGAAAAGCGGGTGATTGTCTTGATGAGTTTTCGCGTTCGAATTGAGAAGATCTGGACTCGTGTACCGGTTGTGATGGTGAAGTAATCGTTTGTTGAGGGGAGCAGGGGATTCGAAGGTGGTGGTGGGAAAGAGATGTGCGTTATGGGTGATTGGGAGGGTATGTTTTGGGAAGATTTGAAGCCTTTCCAATATTGTTGTTCGGGAGTCAGAGGTGAGGGCCCGGTAGGCAGCTTGACCTGCTGAAGTTTCGTTATTGGGGCGGCCATCTTGAGAGGCGCATTGGCAGGGAAGAGTGTTGGTGTTGCTGATGCGATTGAAGCTCGACCTCGACTTATCACCAAAAAAAAAAGTTGTAGACTTTCAAAGGTTATTTTTTTGCGGGGGTGACTAGGCCAAATATGGCTAGTCTATCGTAGACCCACAAACTTGAATCTCAGAAAACAAAACAAAACAAAACAAAACAAAGCAAAACAAAACAAATTCATTCTATCTTATTGTTACTCACATAGACACAGACACGATACTTCCATCCTTCTACGAACCTCAAAAGTTTGAGGCAGATCTTTTTCTTCATTTACAAGTATCATCCAGGGTCCACAACATGTGACTTCGGATTTCAAGATTTCGATCGGCCAGACCGGGCCAGTATCCCAGTTCTCAATATGCCTTGAGACATTCCTGTGCCTTGTTTTTCAAGATTGCGACGTGCAACAAAAGACATTTATGACTTTATCAGGGTCTTGTAAGATTCAGGTTATGGAGACGAAGGTGGCCAGAGTGCAAATCCTATCTGAATGTGATGTTGGAGATCCTTTGAAGATTGACGATCACTACCCCTGTTGACCCTGCATTCATCCTTCTCAAGGTACGAAGCATGTGAAAACTCTCAACATGAAGCTGCAAGTTTCAACTCATAGGATCTCGATCAAATCTAGGCAGAATATCCCTCAAGTAAATGTTCCCGCAAAGGCCAAGAAAAATGACTCACGGAAGCAAGTGCTGCTCGATATCGCTGAAAATGAGGCTTGCATGATTGGGTTCTATCAAGCCTAACCAGAGCCTCACGCAGCCCAAAGGCGTTTCTTGACCTCTAATAGTCCTTCATTATATCTAATGTAACATCTAATTGCAAACATTCCTAAAGCACCACGTCGACGACCACGTCAACAAGTACTTGATGGCTGCACTCAATGGACACTTCCGGTCTACGGACCTCCGATCACAGAAATTTCGCAACTATTCATCTGGGTGTCTCACCCCTTCCAATAAACTTCTTAAATTAAGTCATAGCATTAAGTCTTACCTTACGCTGAAAACGCATCTCCGTTTCGTGGTTTCTGTCCCAGCGCTTCCCAAGTCAATCCTAGTAGCGCTCCTCAGACTTTATACTCGTTCCCGAACCCGAAGAGCGTCACCCTCTTTCAAAAATGTGTATATGGCGCTCAGAAAGGTGCAAAAAGCACAAGCGGGCTCATCTATCCATACTCAGAGGCAGACTCGAGTGCCATCTATGCCTCTGGGAAAAGCAACTTGAAAAGGACGAAGCAGCAGACAAGGCAAGAGCAAAGCAGGCACAGAAGCAAAAGACGAAACCAGAAGCCGACACAAAATCAAAAGTGAAAGACGACCAAAATAAACCAAAACCCGAAACGCAAACACCCTCCTCCACTCCCTGGACCCCACCCCCAATATCCTGTCCCCGCTGCCTGAAAGTCTTCCCAACCACCACCGAACTCAGCACCCACTACTACCCCTCAACACCCCTACTCTGCACCCTCCACTGCGAACCTTTCACCAGTCCAAACGACGCACTAAACCACGCATACAGCGCCCCCCATTCCCGCTGTTTCATCCGGGACTGTCCATCAAGCGACCACGACATGCCAGGTGGAAACGACGGCGTGTACCAACATATATTGGACAGCCATATGGCACCCAGCACAGTGCCGTCACAAACTCCAGAACCCAACACCACCCAATCCAAATCCAAATCCAAAAAGAAGAAACGCGAAAAGCGTAAATCCCGCCCCAAACACTCCCACTCCCACACGTCTCGAAAATCGAAATCGAAATCGAAATCGAAATCGTATGGAGATTACTACAGCGAGAGCGAATACTCTTACGACAGCTACGACAGCGATTCAACATACACCCACAAATCTAGGAACCCTCGGCGCTACTCTCCAAGAATAATTCATTATCATATTCCTACAAGGGAATATGTGCCGGCGTATGCGGGTCCTAGATATATCCCAGCCCCGGCGGCTTTGCCTGCGCCTGAGCTGCCGCCGCCTCCTTATAGAGGAAGGGCGCCGCAGGTGAGGTATTTGGGGTATTAGATTTAAGGGAGAGAGGAATGGTGAGTGGGTTGGGATGGGAATGTTGGGGTTTGATGATGAGGGGTAGACGTTGTGGATGCGACTTTGGGGTTTGTCCGACAGAGTATGCGGGAGTTGGTAGTTGCGAGAGACGGGTTTGATGGATTCAATCTCGTTTGTTCCGCTGGGGCGGGGGAGAGATTTGGGTTGCTAACCTTATGAAAGAAAAGAAACGGCCTTGATTTTGTATAAGACTACGAAATTTCAGAACTAAAAAATTTGTCTGAAACTTACCAGAGAGAAGTGGCTGGAATGCAAAGCTTGAAGTTGGACTTGTATACATTACCCTCCTGAATTTCCACACATCAATGTCGAGGAAGAAATGATGTATCAAGCTTTAAATCCAGACAGCTCGTACTTGAATCGTCGAGTCGCCTGGAAGGCACGACATTGGGTTCAGTTGTGACTTCTGAGGGACCTCTTGCAATCATTGGAATTTTGCAATTGTGCAATCTATGCAACCTTATGTAATGTTTGTGCCTACCTATCCCTGATTAATCCGACACATGCATATGCTCCGAGCCAAGCCATCCAGCTACTGTGTCCCCCCACTAACAAACATAGCCTTAAAATCCGCATTGCTTTTCGGCTTCGGCTTCTCCCCATTACCATTACCATTGCCATTTGTTTCTTCCTGTTTAACCGCAGCTGGAGCCGTTTTCGGCGCCGCATATCCCAGTCCCCTCTTAACACCCAACCCGCCCCTTCCACCAGCACCAGGCCTCCTGACTGGAGCACTCTGTTGCATGAAATTGGACTGAGCCTTCTTGTTCTCCTTCCCAACCAGTATTTTATCCGTCTTGATCTCATCCTTCTGCGCAAATAAATCCCGTACACTACCTGTTCGGATCTTGCGGCCGTCGGCAATTTCCTTGCCCTCTAATCCAAGCGCTGCTTTGCCAGCCGACGAAACATCTGCGTATTCGACTGTGGCGCCTTGGTGATCGTGTCGGAGGACCAGCTTGACGATTTCACCGTATTGGGATGCGAGGGCATGGATACGTGCATCGTTGACCGTGTCGGGGATGTTCATGAGGGCGATTGTTCGGTTCTCAATCTCAACTTTGGAGGGTCCGTGATGACTGTCGGGTGCTGGAGATGGAGAAGCAACAGACATGCCGTCTCCCTCTGGAGCAGGCGAGGCCGAAGTTCCTGTGATAGTGGCTGTTGGTTTGAAGTTTTTGCCGACTGACATCTCAACTGTGATGACTCGTGACTTGACTTTCGTCTTGTCAAGCTCTAGAGCGGTGGTGGCTTCTTCTTTCTTCTCAAAAGAGACGAAGCCGGCTCCCTTGCTTCTTCCACTGAAGTTCCTCAGGATTCTAACCCTTTCAACCTTGCCATACTTGCCAAAAATCTCTTTCAAATCGTCATCTGTAAGGTCAAAGTCGAGACCTGTGATATGAACCTCTCTACCCTCAGCCATGGCACCCTCACGATCTTTCTTATTAGAGGGATCCGAGTAATTTGCAGATAACTTATAGATACCGCCCAACGACTGGCCATCCATTTGTGTAGCTGCGGCAGCCTCTTGCTGGGTCCGGAAGGAGATGTAGCAAAATCGGCGGCTCGTACTGTACTTCAGACTTGGCCATCGAATGCTGAAAATCTCACCGCAATCCTTGAAGAGTTTTCGTAGATACGCATCATCGGCAGTAGGCGGAAAGTTTGTGACAAAAAGTGTCAATCGAGTGCCGGGCTGCACATGAATCTGTCTATCGCCAAAGTACTTTCCATCCCGTAACAAAGCAGACAATGCCTCTTCTGGAGTACGAAACTCAATCAACGCAGTGGCTGAGAGCCGATCAGGCTCAGGCTTCAACGTGATTGTATTGATGTGACCATACTCTTTGAAGTACTGCCTGACTTTATTCTGCGTGCTTTCTGGTGGGATACCAGTAACAATGACGGTAGTATTCTCGCGGTCTCTTTTCAAGTTCTGCTCCCGCATGGACTCAGTCTCGACAGAATTCTTGACTTTCTTGCTCGCATTGCCATCTGTCTCTCCGGGCGTGTCTTCGCGCTTTCGCTTCGATGCACTAGATGGCGACTCTTCGACTGGGGCCTCTTCTTTGATCTGTGGTTGAGCATATAACGCTGCTGCTTCTGCAGCCTCTCTTTCTCGTCGCCTCGCAACACCTTTCGAGAGTCGGTAGACAGAACTTCTAGCTTTTACCAGACTCTCGACGTCCTCATGCAGATTGCAGTGACGTAGGTAATTTTCCATGATCTTTTCAGGCCAGTCCAAATTATGGCGATGCACAGCTTGGACTAGAACAGTCGTAGCAAGAGCAGGTGCTTCAGAGGTTGGAGCACGAGTCGTCATCTCCCATGTGTAATATTGTTGCCAGAATTCGTAGCTGTCGCCATGAGTCTTCACAAGCCGTCTCCAATATCCACGAGCTTCTTCATATGATCCACGCTGGGTGAGATACTGTATGAATATCCTCTCAATCCTGAACAGAGGGTCACCTTTCCATTCAGAACCGTCCCTTCGTTGACCCCATTCTTGGATACTTTCCAATGCACTAGGAAAGCCCATCTCGGCGATATCTATATCTTCTTCGGTGGTGTCTCCCATGGTTCTTCGCTTCAGGTATCCCGCCCAGGCAACATAGAATTCTATGACTCCTTCCATCCCATCGCGATCAAGTTCTCGAGTATTTGTTGCAGCGTGCTTGATTTGTTCCATATCCTCAAAGGGGAGCTTCTCTAGCTCGGCGGTCAGAATATACCGTGCCCACAAAGTTCCTGACCAAGGACAATGTCTGACAGCCCGTTCAACAATCGGGAGGGGCAAGATCGATGAATCGTGCAGATCTGGCAAGGCATCTGACGTCGCAAGAAAAGTGAGATAATCTTCCCAAGTAGAACTGTCCAGTCCAAGGGGTGTAGACGTTACAGCTCGCTCGAACAGTGCCACACAAAGTATCGGCGGAGTTGCTGGCTGGCCCTTCTTCGTTTTCCTCAGCGCCTGTGTAATTTCCCAGTCCAAGTACGACCTCATGGCTGCACTCAAGCTCTCATTATCGGCCGCTTTCCGAAGCGTCGATTCATGATCCTCGCGTTTGCTGTATAGATCCTTCGCTGTCTGTGCCAATTTTGTGACCTGAACCATTGTAGACTCCCATGCAGGCTCATCGTACTTCGTAATAAACTGCGAGAACTTAGAGGAAGTCTCCTCCCACGTAGCATGCGGTATCTGCAGGCGATCCAAGAACAGACTTCGAACACGTTCGATCCTCTCGGGGCTTGGAGACAGGGCGAGTTGTTCCTCCTCAATCGAAATCCAGCGGTTCCAAAGCTCATGGCTATCATTCAAACGGTACTTTGTCTTTTCCGCTCCTTTCTGCCAGACATTCAGCGACGTCTCCAGTGAGAACTGCTCCTGACCAAACAATTGCTCCTCCTCGGGCCATCCTGCGTCGCCGTTCTGACAATCCGTATGCAGCGACCAGAACCATTCACAGTACGCCAGCCACAACTTGTTTGACCACGGTTCAGCAGTAGTAGCACGTTCATAGAGCTCAACTACTTCGATCCGCGATACCAAGTCTCCAGCCACTCGGGACGCTTCGTCCGTCAACGAGATCCATTCGTCTTCTGTGACCGCGGACATGATGGGAAGATTTATGAGGGGGAAGGAGCGTCGGGGGAATCTTGCGACAAGGTATTCCGGGTTACCATCTCAGAGAAAGGAGCGACTCGAGGGCTTGGTGTAATTGTTTCGGGCGGTACGGAAAGTCAAAATGGAAGGATGAAAATACGAGAAGCTTGTGCTTCATTTCATTTCATGGCTTGTGATTCCGAGCCTGACGATCCCGCCCAGTCCCAACTTTCTGGCTGAACCCCAGCCTTGCAGCCTGACACGTGACTGACCAAAAATCCATTCTCGAGGTAGTTCACGACGTCGAAGCTCTCTCTTTGAAACGACAACACCACCCACAATGAGTTTACATCTCCCATCGCGGCGGATAGCTAGGTCCGGTATGTAACAACTGCATATATACCCAAGCCATTGACCCTTTCACAAGAACATCCAAGCTAATTGACCCTTCAAGCCGCCTCCCTAACATGCTCCTCCTCGAGCTCCCTCCTCCCACACATCCAGCACCGCACAATCTTCAACTTCGGCGTCCGCGGCTGGGGCTTCGGCAAATCCCAACAAGTCGACCCCACCGCAAAGCCCAAAAACCCCATCACCGAAGAATACCTCCGCAAAAAGCCCCAAAAATCCCAACAATCCCTGGTTCGCGGTGATCTCTCCTCCTCCTCCATCCTCGAAGACGAAGGTATCGCCGGCCCCAAACGCGCTCGCCGTGCTAAAGGTAAAAAGAGCAAACATATCCCCCGAAACCCGGAAAGCATGGCTGCAGCGCTGGATCCGGACCCAAGGGCTCGCTTGAGGTGGGAGCGGAAGATGGTTATTAGGGATATTCATAAACGGGGCCGCTTGACGAAGGCTCAGTTGTTGAAGAGACAGGAACGCGTGTTGTTGAGCAAAAGTCACGATTTCCGTACTTCAGTCAAGAAACTGAGTCCTCTTGCTCGGCAAATTGCTGGCAAGACGGTCGAGGACGCGATTATTCAGATGCGCTTTTCTAAGAAGAAGGCGGCGAAGGAAGTTAAGGAGCATTTGGAACATGCGAAGAATGAAGCGATTGTGAGGAGGGGGATGGGGTTGGGGAAAGTGGCGGGTGAGGAGTTTACGCCGAGGAAGATTCAGACGAAGGATAAGCGAACGGTTAAGGTTGATGATCCGACGAGGTTGTATATTGATCAGGCGTGGGTTGGGAAGGGACTGTATGGGAAATCGTTGGATTATAGGGCGAGGGGGAAGACGCATCTGTTGAAGAATCCTACGACGAGTAAGTTGTCACCCTCGTGTATGTGGTGTTGTGAGTTCTGATAAGGTTTCTTTTAGGCATTTCGCTGGTGTTGAAAGAAGAGAAGACGAGGGTTCGACAGCATGAGGAGAGGCAACAGAAACTTGCTAAGCGTAAGGTTTGGACTCAGTTGCCGAATAGACCGATTACTGCGCAGAGACAGTATTATTCATGGTAGACGATGGTTGTAGAAATATTGGGATGGAGATTTGTACATCTAAACTGTCTGTAAAATATAGATCCTCTCCTGTGTAGAGGGAATTGAATGATCCGCGATTTGGCTCAACTTTGAACTCTCTTGCTCATCCAAAATCATACAGTGTGAAAGAAATGGTCAATCACATATCTATCACTCAAGACAAATAGTATCATTTGTAGTAAATTTTCATTCAATATCCTAGTCAAACTCCTACAAACATTCCCATACACCCCAAATCCCAAACTCCCCCACCCAAAAAACACCATCCCCAAATACAACATCATCACTCGAACTTCCCACCCCCAAACAACCCCCCAACAACCTTCCTCCTCCCCTCCGCTCCCTTAACCATCCTCTCCTCCCTCCTCCTCTCAGTCTTAACAACAGTAGCCCTCCTCTCGCTCTCCCTTGCAAAATAATGCACCCCACTATTCCTACTCCCACCCCTCTTAACACCATCACTCTGTTGTCCGCCCGCCATGCGTTCCGTAGCGCTCATGCCGCTCGAGCTTGTCGTTGAAGAAGCAATACTGTTATTCGTCGTTGCTCTCCTTAGCAAGGGGGGGACTTTGAATTGGGAGACGGAAGAGGAGGTTGCGAATGCGAACTTGGTGTTGGTTGATAGGCTGCTGGATGAGGCGCGTTTGAGTGATATACGATCGATGACCGCTGTCTTAGTCCTCCTCAATGCGAAGGGGTCGCGGTTTTCCTTTTGGGAAGGCTCGCCTTCGATCTCGAGCTCGTCTTCAGAGTCCGAGCCCGACTCAACGGGCGCGAGCATGGCGTTTGGCTCTTCGATGAGACTCGACAATGATTCGCGGATTTCTGTCAGGTTGGTTGGTTTCTTGCCGTTCTTCGTGCGGCGGAGGTGTGGTGGGGGTCTGGGTTCTGCTTCTTCTGAGGACTTGCGCTTGGGTGGTCCCATGGATGTGGGTTGGCTGTCGGGGACTACTTGTTGGGAACTGCTCTCGCCTTGGGATTGGGATTGTGAATCGGTTGTTTCTTCTTGCTCGGCGAAGTCGTCGAGGAAATCCATCTCGTCTTCACTGCCGCGGTCTTCGATGGCACGGAGGAAGGCTTGTCTTTTGGGGTTCTCGGCGATCTTGCCAATACGCTCGTCTGCTAAGAGAGCTTTCTGCATTTTGGCAAATTGAGCACGCTTTCGGCGTTTCTTTGCCTCTCCTCCATCGTCAGAATCGGAGAGGTCGTAATCTGCGCCTCGCTTTCGACGGAGCATGCCATTCGTGATGTCCTTGTAGAGCTTCTCGACTTGCTTCTCATCGTTTGCTCTCTCACGATCACTATAACTTAATGTTAGTCTGAGTATTCGAGATCAAATTCAGTTAACTTACGCAAAGAAAGCAGCAAGCTTGCGCTCATCCACCTTCTCTCCCCCTTCATCATCCATCATTGCTTTAACTAGAGCATCTTCTTCCCCACCACTCTCGTCATCACTCGCACCACCCAGTCCTGCATATTCATCCTCAGATTCCTCGGCTTGCTCTTGGATCATCTCCTTGGCTTTGCTCGTCTTCTTGTCAAATTTATCGACAACGACAGCCTTCTTCTTGGAAGCCTTTCGCATAACGTCGAAAGCATCGGCGGTGATATCGAACTCGTCATCTTCCACAAGCTTTTCCTCTGGCTCAGCAGCGTCCTCTTCATCTGAGAACGCAACGGCTGGAGCTCTTCGGCGGAGCTTGCCCTTCTTCTTGACAACTGGCGTCTCTTCAGTGGTTTCTGGTACGGCTGTCGGTTCCAGTATAACGGTCTCCACAGTAGAAGGGGGTGCATCGACAAATCGTCCTCTGATGGGCGTCATGTGCTGGAATCCAATGTCTTGTGTAGCTGGAAATGGGGACATTTGAGTACTCTCGGCTAAGGTATCGAATCCATGCACTTGTGACTGTGAGAAATCCAGCTGGATCTTTTGTGTCTGGGACTCCAGTGCTTGAGACCCTGGTATATGGGGTTGACTGTCCATGATCATGTCCTGGTCTTGAGTTTGAGTGTCTTCTTCCATTGTGGGGACGAAATCTGGCAGCTCTGGGGCAGGGAGCCTCTTCAAGAATGCCATTGAGTCCTCTTGGGTATCCAATTGCTGTGATTCCCCGTTGGGATCCGTAGAAGACATTGCTTGGCTCTCGTCCATTGTTCCAGCGAAGATCTGAGTGAGACCCAGACCAACTGGGCCAGTCACAGTCAGTCCAGGGATGAAGGTTTTTGTAGCGGAGCGAAGAACGGAATTTGGTGCACCTGGGGAACTCTTTTGTTGCACAGGCGAATCAGTTTGGGGGGCTACGGGCGTAGTCTTATCGTCCACTCTATCTTCATCCTCATCATCAGATATGATATTAGTTTTCCTGCTTCGTCGCTGCTTTTGTTTGACAGGTAATTCTGGCTCGTCATCTTCGTCAATGTCGCCGTCACCTGCCATCTCCTCTTCAACAGAGACTTCTGCCTCTGCCTCATCATCCTCGGTGGCCGAAGCTTCATTGTCGAACAGTGGGTTCAGGGCTGCGTTCTCAGCTTCTTCTTGCCCGTCTACATCCATTTCGTCTTCCTCTTCATCCTCACTACTTCCAGACAACTCAACCTCTTCCTCTTCTGAGCCAGAAACGGACAGATCTTCGTCAGGCTTCTGTTTTTCCTCTACCCAATCTTCGTCATCACTGCTGTCGTCTCCCAAAGCATCGGCCTCACCCTTATCCTTTCGCTCCTTCTTTGCAGCTGCCTTCTCTCGCTTCTGGATCTCTTCTCCTTCCCGTCGAGCTCGCTCCATAAGATCTTCAACTTCCGCATTCTCCTTCTCTCGCTCTTCAGCTGTTTGGATGATAATGCCCTTTTCTCTCAGAGCCTGCAACCGCTCCTCTCGTTCACGCGTTGCTTGCTGTCTGGCGCGTTGTTGAAGTGACATCTGCAACTCTGTGGTAGTCATTCCTGGTTTCTTGTCTTTCCCAAAGTTCTTCTTTCCTGGAGAAGTCAAATGCGCCAACATACGTAAAGCGTGAAGAGACCGAGATTCCTTGGCTTGCTTAGCTGGGAGATTGTTGAATATAGAGTCCAGCTTCTTGCTTTTCGCATTGGGTGTCTTCGAACTGAGAATTTCAAGGTCGCTATCAGAATCGTCCGCCATGACTGATTGTTTGCCAGCATGCTTGGGCTGGCGGATTCGGACAATGGGCTTATAATTTGTTTCAGGCTCTGGGGTTGGCTCTTCAACAGCCTTTCCTTTGCCTTTGTCTAATTTGGCGGGAGGGGAAGAGGGCAATCGGCTGAGAGCATCCTCAGGAGTTGGTAGTTCGTCGTCATTATGTTTCATTTCGAGCACGTTAGATGGGAGAGATGCTGGTCCCGCATGTTTTTCGATTTTTGCCGCAGGAGATGCTGGGGATGTAGGAGGCGTTTCTTTCGTCTCAGCATCCGAAGGCGGTGCAGCAGAGCTGGAGCTTGTAGGTCGCGTCGGTTCCCCTTCTACCTTGACGTCTTGCCTGTAGCCCATTCGAGCAAAGAAGTCTGACTTGGAAAACTTCTTTTTCGTGGTTGCATTGTGAGCTAATTGTTGGTTTCGGCTCATGCGTTGAGTCTCTCGTCGAATTTCCTCCTGGGCCTTCTTCCCCGCCTTGCGGGTCGGTTGAGTGAGACGCCTTCGCCCTTCCTCGTCACTAAGCTCATCCTCATCTTCCTCGAGAATCTTGGCGTGCCTCTTCCGTTCGGCAAGTTTCTTTGCTTTCTCGTCCTCTGCCTCCTTCTCTCTGGCTAGACGCTCTTGACGCTTCCTCTCCACAAGAGCTTTAAACCGAGCATCACTCGGGAGCCGGTCCACGTCTGGCAAGTCATCGGAGTCGGATGTATTACCACCTGGGCTCGCAGATTTAGGTCTAGTAGGTGACACAAAGAGCCCTGGAGAACCAGCCTCTTTCGCGGGACTGGATTTCGGTGTTTCGCGACGCGTCGTTCTGATCTTGCGTTTTCGTGGTACCATAGGAACATCACTCATGTCACTGCCCCCGGTATCGTCGTCGTGGGCAGAGGGCTCAGGCGCTTTACTCTTCGACATGAACAGCCTCTTTACCCTTTCCCGCGCGTTATCACCAGCTTGTTCCGATTCCTCCTCAGAACTCTCTCTGGCGGCCTGCATACGAGCAGCCATTCGCCCCTTTGGTCGTACAATTTCTTCATCGTCCTCCTCATCCTCGGTATCCTTCTCAGGCTCTGTAGGAGCCGCAATTGGGGGAAATGCGGCTGGTGATTCGGCGCGTTGGCGAGGACTCGTAGGTTTCGAAGGAACGCTCTTCGTGAGTTTCGATAACAAATTCGCCCTGGCGGATTTGCTGCTGTTTTCTTTGTCCGAATCGCTGTCAAGTCCTGCCATCAGAGCTTTTACCTTCGAATTGGGCGTCAATTGAGCTGGAGAGCTCAGGCTGGAGCCCGCGGCGGGGGAGGATTCTCTCGAGGATGCCATGATAGATGTGAAAGATAAATTTCGTTGGATCAGGCGTTCTTCATAGATAGTATCTATTTAATCAGTTGTGTAAAGAATTCATGGTGTTTTCAAATAATCTGTTGAGTGGAAGAAATGTCGAGGCTGGTATTGATTGAAAACGCGTCGAAGCTCTACGCGACGTGATTGACTTTAAGTGCACTCCACCCCACTTGCTGCAGACACGCCCACCCGCAGATCTTATCAAATATTCACTACAACTCTCCGATCTCATGACCGCGCAAGTCGTACAGTAAGACAAACCTAGACCTAAGTTGACCCTCTTTGCATTTCATTTCCTAATTTTTATTTCCTCCTAGCTATTCTGCTCCTTCATTCTCAATCATTTCCTATCAGCATCAAATTGTAACCTCACTTTGCTATTGCGTTGCATGGCTTTCCACTCATCACCTCGCGCCGTCGTGTTTTAGAAATAGCCAGGAATCGATCCGCCACAGAGAGCGCTGTCAAAATAATTATAGAATGGCTTTCACCAAGATCCGTCAATTCCATGTCAACAATGTCAACACTTTCCGAAGCTCTCCCCTGGCCGAAATCTCCGGCTCGTTGGGAGATCTGGGCACTCTTTTGCCTCTCATGATAGCTCTCGCAGTCAACAACTCGATCTCACTATCCACAACTCTCGTCTTCTCTGGGCTATGGAATATACTCACCGGAGTAGTCTTTGGAATACCTCTCCCTGTGCAACCTATGAAGGTGAGTCTTCTCTTCGGTGTCTGGGCTCACGTGACCTGACCACTTCAAAGGCAATCGCCGCCGTAGCAATCGCAAGGAAGTTCACTATTGAAGAGACGGTATCTGCAGGATTCACTACAGCAGGTGTTGTTTTCATCTTCAGCGCCACCGGCCTCCTTCGCTGGTTTACACACGTGATTCCTACTCCTGTGGTGAAAGGCATTCAAGTCGGAGCTGGTCTATCTCTAGTCATATCCGCAGGCACTTCTCTGCTTCAGCCACTAGGGTGGACAGTTCCAAATGCAGGCGATAATCTCATATGGGCTCTCTTTGCGTTCCTCGCCCTACTTTCCACACAAAAACTACCTAAAGTACCTTACGCACTTCTCATCTTCATCCTCGGTCTCGTCATTTCCGCCATCATCGCTGGACGAAGTAGTGCTCCTTCCTTCGCACTATGGAATCCAGACACATTTGTGCCCTCGTGGACGGACTTTAAAACAGGTGCTTTGGACGCAGGACTTGGCCAAATCCCATTGACAACACTCAACTCGATCATAGCAGTCTCATACCTCGCCTCTGATTTGCTGCCACACATTCCTGCACCAGGTGTCATTCAGATAGGCATCAGCGTTGCACTCATGAATTTGATCGGCGGTTGGTTCGGCGCAATGCCTGTGTGCCACGGCTCTGGAGGTCTCGCTGCGCAATATCGATTCGGAGCTCGAAGCGGGGCTAGCATCATCATTCTGGGACTTTTCAAGATGATTTTAGGTCTTTTCTTTGGCGAAACACTCGTTGGACTTCTCAAAGAATACCCAAAGTCCTTGCTAGGCATTATGGTTCTTGCTGCGGGTTTGGAACTTGCGAAAGTGGGCGAAAACTTGAATTACGGTGCGAGGGATCTCTGGGAGGCTTTTGAATCCGCGGAAACTTCACCAGGTGAAGAAGCACCAAAGCGGCAACGACAGCTTTCGGATGATGAACGCAAGGAAAGATGGACTGTGATGTTCATGACCATTGGCGGTCTACTGGCGTTCAAGAATGACGGTATAGGCTTCTTAGCTGGCATCCTCTGCCACTTATCCTATCGATCAGCAGGCTTATGGGAATCTTGGGGCGGGCTACGATTAATGAAGAAAGACGATAAAAAGAGCAGACGAGAACGGCGAGCGACGACAGTGGAAGAAGAGGAGGAGCAACTGTTGTTGGATACAGATCATGAGACGTAGAAGAATCGGTCCGGAACGACTGACAGATAGATGATGACGCTAATGCTAAGAGGAATGTGGATAAGGTTCGAGACAGGGAGCGGAAGAAGGCAAATAAGCAAGCCGCAGAAGACTGCACAGCTTCCCCTTTGAGGAGCAGCGGCAGAGGAACAAACTCCACTACCTGCAGCAGCTCCAAAGGGGTGGCCTGTTGGCGTTGGTCTTGTGAGGGATTCTGGCGTTTTGGAGAGGATGGGTAGGATCAAGGCTTGACTGGTATCTCCAAGAGTGCTTTGTGTTAGAAACAAGAGAGAGACAGGATAGAGAAAGTCGTTCAGTCATCCCGGCGTTTGGATCCAGGTCTTCAGGTTATAATTATCGGCAATTTCACTTTTTTCTGCCTGCTGGGATTAGTGTCCGGTAGTGATTGACACCAAGACTTTGCGGCAGCGTTCTGAGTATCATTTCTGCTTCTTTGTGCTTTGTGGAGCCTAGAATTATCCGTTTGAATTTTCTCACTACGGGCCATTACATTGAGGAGCGGCTCCGAGGCTCTTGAAGAAAATTCCCAGCAAATGCGATTGAACAATTTGGCTCGGTTACTATAGAGTTCTATCGTAGCGTTTGCAAGTTCTTTTTCTATTCACTCATGGCAGCAAAGTTTTTTCTGGTGTTAATTAACGTGCTGGTCTTTTGTCATCCACCAGGCCAGGCAGGCTTTAGGTCCTGTTTGGCTCGCGGCGAACACAGGGCCTGTGCACTTTTTAGATTTGGAAATGTAATGTTTGACGTCCTGAACACATCCCAATATTATATTTCCCGAGGTTGTGTTAGGGAGTTTGGGTGCGTGGTGTTGTGGTGTTGTGGCGTGGGTTGACGTGGAGACCTATAGAAGTGTAAGCGTATTTGAAAGCGTGACTAACTGTACAGCTTTTTTGTGCACTTTCAAAGTGTTAGAAATTTGTATGGTACACTAGTTGTGTCTGCATTTTGCTACACTTCCTGGAGGTGAAGTGGAGTGATCCAAACAGAATATACAAAGGTGTAGGGACTCAAAAGTCTTCGTCTGGAAGTGAACATTTTCAATTTTGGTCGTACACTAATTGTGTCAGGCGCGAGCCAAACAGGTCCTTACTTGCCTTTCTTGCGTTCATTCACACTGGACCAACGGTCGTAGCTGGAATTCACATAATGCCTGTAATCTACCCAATCACTAGCGATGGCGGGTTATCTCATTCTTGAAGTTTCGCCATACAGTCCTTTGTTCAAACCTTCTGCAATTGTCGTACAATACTCGGGTTTTTGGATCATTGCACCCATATCTACTCCACTCTCCATCCTTTCCTATCACCATGCGGTCCATCAAGACCCTCGTCGTCAGTCTGGCCGCAAGTACCGTATCTGCTTTCCCGGCTGGTTTCGACCTCTCGCAACTGAAGGCACTTCAGAATGATGGCCTACTGTCCATCAATCCGGAAATTGCTGCTGTCATTGCTCGTGTAGAGTGTTCCCTCAAGGAGTACCAAAACGACCCCCTCAACAAGCGCCAGGTTGGAACTGTCGAAAGCCAATGCGGCACCACAGCTTGCACGACTTTCAATGCCGCCGCCCAGTTCGTCGATGTCCGTCCTGGAACAGCACATCAGTTTGTTGCTCCTACAGCTTCCGATAAGAGAGGTCCCTGCCCTGGTCTCAATGCCGCTGCGAACCATGGATTCCTTCCACATAATGGCATCCTGACTGTGGCTCAGAGTACGTATCTCCCAGCTCTAAATTGCTTTGAACTCTTACGGAGCATCAGCTTTGACCCATTCAATCTCCAAGACCGAGCTAATATGTGGTGAATAGCTATCGACGGACTGGACAAGGCTTTTGGTATGGGCCAAGACCTTTCTACCCTTTTGGCATCAATTGGTGTCATATTCACCGGTGATGTACGTCAACTTATTTTGAAAAGAATTCGTCACAAAACTGGACTTTCGACTAACTTATCACAGCCTATTGCGTTGACGTGGTCCATCGGCGGAGCCTACCCTCCCAGTCTTGCAGCCGGCCTCGCGGGCATTCACCCCAGTGGCATATCCAATTCTCACAATAATTACGAGACGGACTCTTCGGTCACGCGCTTCGACGCCTACCTCAACAACGGCAACGCAGTCTCCATGAATGTCTCGTCCTTCAAGCGTCTCCTTTCAAACGCCAACGCCCAAGGCCTCATCACAATCGACAGTCTCCAAGCCCAAGCAATCCAAAACCGCCAATTCTCCATTGCAAACAACCCCTATTTCTTCGCTGGCCCAATCACAGGCGTTATCGCTGCCCCAGCAGCACACTACCTAGTCGTGCGCATGATGTCGAACCACACCGCCGCAAACCCAGACGGATATCTCGACGCGGCTATGCTCAAGACACACTTTGGCGTCACCGGAACAGGCGATAACTTGGCCTGGACTCCGGGCTCTGAGCAGATTCCGCAGAATTGGTATCGTCGGCCGTCATCCGCTCCATATAATATTTTGGGAGCGGTTGCTGATGTTTTGGCTGGTGGATTGAAATACCCGCAGCTTCTTACGATTGGTGGGAATACTGGGAAGGTCAATACATTTACCGGTGTTGATGTTTCTGATCTCACACACGGCGTTTTCAACGCTCAGACTTTACTCGAGGGAAATAATCTTGGTAAGTGACTTCCCGGATTCCTTTTGATATTTTATCTACTAGAACTGACTGACGCATTGAAATAGCTTGCTTTATATTGCAAGTAGCGAAGATTGGCCCCGCTCATGTCCTGGAGAATATCGTGCTGCAACTCGTTTCGCCTGTCCTCAATCTGCTCAACAGCGTCCTGGACCCGCTTATCGGCGGTCTGACCTGTCCGGGTTTGTCGAGTATGAATTACGGCTTGTATGGACAGTTTCCTGGTGCTAGCTATACGCCTCCTGTGGGTTCTAAGAGGAAGTGTTTGCTGTGTTTGGGGTTGTGAGTTATGAGGTGATATTTAGAGTTGCATGTTTTGGAGGCAGATGGCTTTATTTTGGACAGCTTGTTGCTACCTATTTGTTCAGCGGCTGCTTCCTGTCTACATAATTTACATTTGCTACGGCTATTGGCTGAGCTTAGGCAAATTCTACCCATATTTCTTGCCAAAATTGGTGTTTTGATATTTGTGACGAAACTGATGAAACTCAAGAGGCACTATGGACTTCTGAGGTCGTACAGAGCATTTTTGTTCGCTCTAATTCTGACTTATATCATTGTAAGATCTTACACCACCCTCAATGCCACCATCCCACTTCGAGTCATGTGAATCAAAACTCTGCATGCTCTTCCATCGATGAGCCCCCTTGGAAATCTGTCAGATCGAGCCCCACGTGAGAGCCCTGGAGAGCGGCGACTATATCAGCAATAGTCTCAATAACCCCATGAGTTGCACTGCCAAGCAGAGGACCAGGTAATTTAGCACACTGAGATTGAACTTTGAGGCCCTTGAGGTGTCGAAGCAATGTCGTTGTATCCAGGTAGTAATGTGGTGAAGAATGATGAAGAATCGGCCATAGGAAGTGCGCTTTGAGGCTCCTCGAGAGGCTACCGAAAAGCAGCGATTGGCAATCGTCATCACCTCTCGGACACCGTGTGGTTGGAAGTGGAGGCCTAAACACCCTAGGTGTTCCATCGTCAGGGGGCTCAAGAAGCTCCTCAACCAGCCTTTGCAGCTTGGTCATGGCGTCGTCGATAGGTTTCTCTCGCCGCTCTTCAACTTTTGCTGGTCCGGGATTAGCTATTTCCTTTGAGGGTGACAATGAACTTACCAATTACATTCACGGGGATCGGCAAGTCGTCAAATCCTGCGCCATACTCCAATTTCAAAGTTGGCTATGAGATGTGTTGCTGCGCAGCCAAAGTAGCCATCTCAAACTTTTTGTGCCGGCGAAACACGCATGCGATGCAGATCCAATGAATGATATCCTTCTTTTGCGTTGAATCAAGTTTTACGATATTGTATTTCAGTGTACTTATCCAGATGGATGCAAAGATGCTCATACAATCATGCAGACGATATTTGTCGACTAGGATAGCAATATTCGTGAGTGTTTGAAGGTCGACGATCATAGGAACGAGGTTGTTTTGTGCGTGTACGATCTTCATTAAGATGGCAAATGCTGTAGGGTCGTCGTCGGGAAGAGGTACTACAACCTTTCCGTCTTTTCGAAGTGTCTCTCCTTCCATGAACTTATGCTGGAGCATAGCATTGAAAACAGGAGAAACCAAACGCATTTGGCTGGAAGATACGAGCATTTCGACTTCTTCAATTTTCGCTTCATTGTCGGGCCTGACGAAGTTAGTCAATTTACACGGTCGTCAGTTAGATGTCGTTCTTACTTGGAGGAAGAAGTTGCTGTACCTCCAAAGAGGCCAGTAGTGTTCGGTGGGACCGACGATTTGAGAGGCGTAAAAGCGGGATTGAATGTAGTAGAAGTATATACTGTACCTCCGAACAGTCCTGTAGATTGAGGAGGAGCTGTGGACCCAGGGGTAGAACCGCTACCGGTGGGCGGTAGGGGTCCGAAATTGAAAGGTGAGGAAGGACCAGTATTTGAAGGCTGACTTGCAGTAGTGCCAGTAAATAACGCCCCGAATGTAGTACGAGTAGGAACTGATGCTTGAATGCGGGAAAGAGATTGCTGGGCCACCGAAAAGACCTCCCGTTGGCTTGGGAAGGGGGGCGGCGGCGGCTGAGTCGTCAACTTGAATGTCAGTTCTCCCCGAGGATCGTAGACCTGGACAGTGGCCACCATTGTTGAGATGAAAGAAGTTGAGGTTGCAGATGCAGATGGTCGAAAGTAGAAGGACCCGAAACCTCCGTTTGTATGGTTGTCTTAAATGTCTTTGATGCAGGCTCCCTGCAGCAAATGCATAGGCAAGACTGGATCATTAAGTCACTTACTAGATTCACCCAGCACGATGTTCTTGTTTGAGGGCAAGTGAATGAGATTAGTTTGGGCAAGAATTGGAATTTACTAGTACGTATCGCGGGCTAAGACTCCTGTGCTGTCCATTTGTCATTTGAAATCCTCGAGCTTGAGATCTTTTGGCGAGTTTTCAAGCTTATTGGCAGCTGCGATGATGACTTCTTGGATTCCGTGAGAGGTAGAACCATCATCTAGATCGATGGAAGTCGGGGTATTATGGGACACTTTCCAGCACAAAGATTGTACTCTCAGCGCTCTCAATCTTTCCAGGATATATGTCTTCGTGTAGAATGAAGATATCGGGGCGGGCCATAGTCCCTCCGCCCGTGCGCTTCTGAGAAGTGTTCCAAGGACCAAGGCCTCGCAGTCGCCATCTTTGTTCGGACATATTCGACCAGAGACTCGACCAGAGAGCTTATACTTAGCAGCTAGTGCAACGCTGCTAGAGTTGCTAAGGCCTGTGATGAAGTCTTCTATAATAGCGAGGGCTTCTTGCACTGCTTTCACCTGACTTTGTTTGATCACATCTATGCGAGAGCATTAGCCTAACTTTCATTTCAGCTCGGTGGAATTACCTACCAATCATGTTGACTGGAAGAGGGAGATCGGGGAAGCCTGGAATGTTGTTGGAAATTTGAAGAAGATCATCAGCAGGGCTCTTTGCCGCAATCAAAATAACAGCCTCGAACACTTCTGACTGCCTGAATACCCAGGCGATACAAATCCACAAGACAAGATTCTTGTCAAGCGTTTGAGGAATACTCTGACTGAGTTTTGCGACCCATGCATCCGCCCAGACACCCGCCGCATTGTGAAGTCCGTACTTGTCCACCAAAATTGCAAGCTTTGCAAGAAGGGACACGTCTACCGCTTTAGGTACCAAATGATTTTGAGCGTGCAGAATTCTCATCAAAATTCCAAAAGCAATTGGATCATCATCTGGTAGCGGGACTTCCACTTTTCCTGCCTGCAAAAGTGTCTCGCCTTCCTTGAAACTATGCTGTAGCATAGCTTTGAACACGGGAGAGGCAAGAGACAGGTGTCTAGAGCTTACGAGCATAGAAATATTTTCCACTGGAGATGAGTTTTCTGACCTTTAATTGGTGTCAGCAGTTACTGATAATATTTTCAAGAGAAAAACCTAGGAGCATACTTGGGAGCCGGAAAATCGGGGGCGTCTTGCTCTGCCGCATTAGGTGCGGTGAATGAATTGGCTGAAGGCGATCCAGTAGATAACGTGGCGGCCACCGTGTTAGAAGGATTGCTTGGTGCAAATGAAAAAGCTGAAGGAGGACTTGAAGACGCCGCAAACCCGCCAAACAGCGACGGGGAGGAGGGAGACGCGTTACGACTCGCAGTGTCTGTAGAAGGCGCAAAGAGGCCGGAGGTCGAAGTCGTTGCCTTGGGGGACTGGCGTGCATTCACAAGTCCGCCAAATATCGGGCCCGGCCCTGGTTCGTTTTTTGGAGGCGCCTTGGAAGTTAGAATGAAGGTCACATCGCCCTGGGGATCGTATATCTGGTTGTTGGAAGCCATCTGGTTGTTGGAAGCCATCTGATCGCTGCAGAGAGAGTTGGAAGTTTCCAGACGACCGCGGGACGCAATGTGCATGCTTGAGGTGGGGCGCTCGGACGCCATTTGAACTTTGCCCCGCGGCTGCAGCCACCGCCACAGTGACCTGAGTCCATCTTATGCAGTTCTCTTTTCTTCACCCAGACACTCAGAAATTATTTGAAGGAGCTACGAATTAGGTACCCACTATGAAATAGCATGCTTATTTCCAAAAGCTTGAATATGGACGATCTAGTCAAGTGTTGGTACAGACCGAGCACCAAGTATCCGGGTGGTTAGTCCCCTGAATCTACAGGGCCTCGATCGCTAAATGTCACGGTTTGAGCACTAAATTGAAGAGGCCTGCCCATAGCAGGCCGCTGAAGTGACGCTATATGCCCGCCATTCTCAGGACTCGTACTAGATTCTTCTGGACTCCACCATATTTCCACAATAGAAAGTAGAAGAAAAGGAAAGCTTTTTTTTTTGGAGACTTGGATCGGATGAATAAGCTATATAAATACGTAAATATGTATTCGGGATAGTATAGTTCGCAACCCATATTCTTTATGTCAAGTTCGAAATGACTTTGAGGTTTGGCAGTTCAAGTCGGATGATTTGTGAACGCAGGAGACTCAATGACTTACCAGCTATATATATAATTGCTAATATGATTTCGGAAACGAATTTAAGTGATACATGATGAATCTGGATCTAGTCTCACATACAGGTCGTCTCTTTTCCAACAAGTTTGATAATTTCCAAAAACTTAACGTCTCAGAAAAAGGGGAGAAAGAAAGCTCCTCAATTCTTTTTGTGATGCTGATAATCGCTAAATTACAATCGCACGCGGCAACATTTTATTTGATTTACTTTAGCTCTTCAATATGAGGCACTCAAGGAGCGTATTCGATCCGCGATTCAATCCTATGCCGGTCAGCCAGGTCCACAAGAAAACAAGACTAGAAGCAAACGAACCCTCAAAAACAACTCGTGACTCTTTCTTGCAAAGCAGTCTCCATCCAGCTAACTTAAGAAGCAATTATGTTCAATTCGGGTGCCTTAAATGTATTGCTTGTGATTGAATACATCTCTCCATTACTCGGTGTCCAAGTCGGATTGTCCCACCTGGCGAAAGTTGCTGTAAAATCTGGCGTCCCACTTCCAGTTACACCACTATCAAATGTCAGCCCCACAGCAATGACTTGAAGAAAAAGGCGCTTACGTATCATCCGTCACGACAATCGGCCCGTTGGCTGTGTACTTGAAGCTTGAAACTTTCCCGTCACAGTCGAAAGAGTTTTCTCCGTTGAAAATCGTAAAGGAAGGATCATTGCCAGTACCGGTTGCTGCAGAGAGAAGAGGGGTTAGTACCAATGATGAAGGAGACTTTCTGAGAAAGTCTTTCCCAGAAGAGGGCGTGACTGACTATGGCAATACGTGGTGCGACCTAACGCAGTATTGGTCAGAGTGAAAGAGATGGTACTGTTGTAGCGAGAGACGTGTGGGGGCGCGCTCCAGCCAAAGCCTTCGACAAAGATGATGTCCGTGAGAGCAAACGTCGCTTCCTGGGAAGCGACAGGTGCTGCTGTTGAAGCTGTAGCAATGAGAGAAAGTGAGAGGAGTGTTTTGGAAATGAAGGCCAACATTGAAACGAATGTATGATATTTTCTTGATTTGGGTTGATAGCTCAGTTGATTTATTGAATGTTGTTATTAAACAGTATAATACACGAAGTGCCTATGGAGTTATATAGTAGCTGTTAGTGATATTAATAGATAAATTTGCCCTCTAATGTGGCCTCTCTCGTTTTATTGATGGATTAAATCCCCACTTGATACACAAACCCCCTGTAATCAGCCCATAGAGCATCCGTTGGGTCCAATTTACGGAATAACGGATCGTGAGAATGTCTCCTGTTAATCACTAGCCGCAGCAGTACTTGGCGCTGAGTTTATGTGCAGATACGAAGCAGCGTAATCACGTCTTCGCCTACATAGAGATGACAGAAAAATTATACTACTGGACATTAACTGGCTATCGGGTGCCTGAAAGATTTCATTTCTGCATCCAAACTCTTCCCTATCATAGATATGAAAGGACCGGATAGAGAAGATGCACCACAGAAAGCTTTTCAAAACTTGAGCCTCTGAAATGTCCCGTTACCCGAACTTGTGGACCAGGGGACGCCGGCTCGTCTCCAGGCATACACCCGTGTATTTTTTGCCTCGTTATTTTGGGGCTTTCCTAATGTGGAAGCCATTCAAAAGCATTTTGATCCACTTCCGGAGGTGCCCGGTACCTCTGGACCCATGTCACTGGACTTGCCACTTTGCCGCCTGAATCGTATTAACATAATCATATGATAAAGATGTGGGAACGGTTCTTTCTAGTTCTCTAGAATTGTTAGGAATTGATGCACTCAGACAGATCTTGCAATCGGAGCATGCCATCGACCGAATTGGACCCTTTGAAGTACCGTATTAATCAACTTCAGATCGCCGCGATGCTTAAGATTATTTTCAGGAGATCTGTTGATGTCTTTGGTAGCGGACTCGAAACACTGCTGCTTCTCAATCGTCTTGAGATTGTAGGTGAGTATATAACTGATGAAAGTGGGGTGTTAGAAGTGCAGAACTGGCTTAGTCTTGTCAAGTTAGCTGGCTTCGAGACTTTGATAAGCCGCTGGAAGTTGGTCTGCTGGAGTACTCAATCACATAAAACCAAAACCACTTGAATAGGACAAAAACATCCCATGCTTTGGTGGGCGAACGAGAGTAAACCTTTTTGAGAACTCCTTTGGACATTTTGGAGCCTTTCCCCAAAATCGAAGGAAACATGACAAAGTATTTTTCTACATGCCGTTCGAATCTCTCGTTGATGTCGAACGTGGATCTGATAGGTGTAGGTAGATCTTTTGCCTCCTTTTTCATCTGGACGACCCCCAGTGCCCTTTGAAGAGGAAGTTACCACCCAGTAAGTCGAAGATGGTCGTCCTCGCAAACTTCCTAGGTTCAGTATCCAAAGCCTCTCGATGAAAGCGCCTGATTCAACAAATGAATAGACGCACGGAGTTCATGAATATAACTTGCGAGAATTAGTTGTGGGTGCTTTCCGGTGCTGTCTTTCTGGCAGCACATACGTCTTGTGTTTCCATATTGACAAGCTGGGCTTCTATCTAAGCCGTCATTTTTCGACGCGTGAGACAAATTAAGTTTTTCTTCAATCCGTTTCAGAGTTTATCTTTTTGCCATGCAGAGAATTCGTCTGGAAGCTCTTTTTGGCGAGAGTATTCCCCCGATGAACCACAAATTGTTTCTTCAGTGAGTCGCCAGTACCATACCCATGTGGAATATTTTTTGGTGACTTGGAATCGCCATCTCTGCACTTGAAATAACTTCTTAGAAGGAAATAGACTTGGAGTAGATATTTCTCTGGGAAGTGCAATTTGATAATGTGTTTTTGCCGTGGTGGGTAAGCGTAATCTTAAGGGTGGCAAGATCGGCATGGTGGCATGATCCTTAATCCTCTCGGATTCACCTAGGTCAGCCTTACGTGTTTCTTATCACACGTTACGCTGCGAGGCTGTCAAATCAAATCTCCCGTGCTCATGCCATCCGTCGTGCATGCCGAGTGTCTATCCCGAACCTGCCGAGAAGCTTGAGTGCGCCTCCTTAGGTTACTTCGCAAACGATCTGGCGGGCTGTGCCATCCGTGGTGTTGTAAACCTCAATCTGGACACAAATCGAATAAAATATTTCAAAGACTTACATCATTAATTCTCATTTACTTCTTTTGGTGTTTAAGTTCTCCGACCGAATTCATGGGTTTCCTTACGGAAACATAAAAATTGTGAGGGTGGCAAACTAAGTGGCATCTCTAATCCCAGTTCTTCCCATACTGATTATTACCTCCCCGTCCCAAGTGATTGGGGATGCCGAAATTGGACAGGGAAACTTTCAACTGATTTCTGGGGTTTTTATTCTGAGATGGGTGGGTTCATCTCCATCTGACGAAGCTCATGCAAGTGATGCATCTCGGTTGTCGGTTTCTCGTGTTCGTTCCTTCCGCAATTACTGAGAAGGAGCGCCCTGAAAAGGGTCTTAATTACGTCGTGTATTCCTCATGGATTCACTACAATGACTGCATTGTAAGATTCAAGCTTCTTCTGGAAACGCCCCCGTTGTCTGCGGGATCTTACCCCATGATACCGGAAAGCCTTTGGGGCGATTCTTGGGGGAACTCCAGTGCCGCAGTGCCTCATACGGCACGGGAAGGGCCGATCAACCAAGTCGCATTGATTGCGGATAGCAGACCAGCAAAAAGTGTTTGCGTTTTGTAACGTTCAATGATCTGCGTGATATTCGCTGCGTTGAGAAATTCCTATTCCTTTTGCTGATGTTGCCTTGCCTTGTGCCACTGTGCTTGCAAATACAATCCCTATTGTGTGCATCCTTTTGCGTCAATATGAGGTATCTAGAAATTTAGGCTACAGCTGGACAACTATAAAGACCTAGGATGGGAGACTTCAATTGCTATCAACAACTCGAACAACCTTCGCTCCTTTGAAACCAACACTCCTTTTATCACCAACACATTCCTTTCAAGAAGAAGCATTGGCTATAGCATCACTTTCAAATATCAGATCTAGCACCAGCTATTTGTTATATTCTCAACATGTATTCAACCGCTAGCCTCGTTTTCCTCCTGTCTTTGGCTACCCAATCTTTGGCCGCACCTGCCACTATCTCCGCACGCCTCTCTGGCACTGGACCCGCTCGATCGGGTGATGGAAGTGGATCTGGCTGGCCCTCAAGCAATGACTGGCTTTCATTTGACACCCTGTAAGAACCTTTTAATTACCACTGCAATATCTATTATCCTCTGACCAATATCTATAGTTGGAATCTGAATGTGGGCACAATCAACAGCGCTTGTACCGGTGGCGTGCAGAACAGCGCTGCTGAGACCCAGCAAGTTCATGATGCGATCTTGAAAGCATCAAGCCAATACGGCGTAGACAGCCGGTACATTCTTGCTACTGTGATGCAAGAGTCACACGGCTGTGTCCGAGTCGGTGCCACTGGCACTGAAGTCAACAACCCTGGCCTTATGCAGGACCACAATGGTATTTACAACTGCATTGGTGCCCCAGCTGGCCAATGCTCCAACGACAAGATCCAAGGAATGATCAACGACGGGACCGGCGGAACCCTCTATAAGACCGACGGAACCGGTGGTCGGGGACTCCAACAGGAGATCGCAGCTGCTCCAAGCTTTGGTGGAAAGTCACTCTCTCAGAATGTCTATATCGCCGCCCGCTTGTACAACTCTGGAGACTTCTCCTACCATACTGGTGACAACCTTTCCAACCCTCCTGATGCTACCCCGTCATACTGCCAAGATATCGCCAACCGCATGATTGGTTATGTCTTCTAGATACATCACGATTAGAGCCAAGGCTACGCAGTTAACAGCATTTTCGTCACTAAAGGGTCATTGTCTCGGCGTCAGGATTAGAAAGGGTGGCGGAATGCATGCAATGGCTGGATGTTTGGAATTTGCTTTTGGTGCTTTACGTCCTTGTTTCTTTACTACTCACTTCTAGACACTCGTTTATTCGCGATGGGGAAATCCTATTTCCGTATCGTCTTAGTTTCTTTCGGAATTTCTTTGGGGGACTCTGTATAGGTAGCATTATATGATTATGATTTCCGCTTGCATTTTACCCTTGATTTATACCATGGGACTTTGGAAAGACCTGTGCTTAAGTTATTATTCAAGAGAGCCCCTATAATCTGAGGGCATACCTGCACACTTATCAGGGCTCTCACCGCGCTTTTCTGATCCGAATTGGTCCGACCACCAGCTCAAGTTCCTCGCCAAGATCTCCTTCAAGAATGGATCCTTTCTGCAAGACCTCGACAGTTCCCTGAGCTCTCATAATGGCCACTATCTTTCGTATCTCCGACATACCATCTCGCCATGACACAAGTCCTGCGGCCTCCAATTCATGAGTGGTAAGGGATCGGGCGACCTCGGAAGGACAAAGGGTTTTTGGCGGCTCTCGAGATGCAAGGAGTCTGTCGAGATGTGGCTGTAAAGTGTTTCTCAGTGGAGCCTGTGCTGTCATACTCGTAATTGCGACTGATACAAGAGGGAGTTTGAAATGGTATTTGGTATGATATTTGGTGAGATATGATGAAGTGAGGTTGGTGGTGGTGGTGGTTGCAGAAGCGGGGCTATCCTTTGCTAGACCAGCTTTCCAGCATCTACCCCGCTATTTAGCGGCTTGGTCCCTAGAGCTTCAGTACGTGCGCACTATAAATACAGGTTTCAGGGGTCGGTATCACGTTGAATTTGGAGTGCGGGGTGTGACCGTGGAGGTGAAACGTCAACCCAGCTGACAGGCATGCACGTGTCACCTGCATACCTTCACTGTCGCTCCTCGTCATGGGTCGCCACAGAGTATGTGCTCCTCGATAATTCAAAGACCTCGTACAAGAAGCACCAACGCCGGTCGCTTTACGCGCCCGTCTGCAACTCTGGGAAGAATACTAGTTAGGCCAGCATACGGCGTACCATCGTGCATACTCTACGACGTCATAAAACATGATGCAAGTGGATGCTGAGCGTCTCATATTCTTTGAAGACGGAGATCTGGAGTTCATCCTTATCCATCCCGCAGAGGATCAGCAACAGGACGATACGGCTATGACCATCCAGAACAACAATTTGTCACTAATGGCGGATGATTTGGAGGACACTATTTTCATATCGTCGGGGTCAAGTCTGAACTCGACTCATCCCGTTTCAGATGAATTGGAGCCCAAACCACCCAAACAAATCCGCATGATCGTCTCTTCGCAGACAATGATAATGGTTTCGCCTGTATTTAAGGCGATGTTGAAGCCTGGTCGATTCAGCGAAGGAGAGGCTCTAGCTACAGGAAGAGCAGAGATACCCCTTCCCGACGATAGCGCACCTGCATGGAAGATCTTGTTAGATATCTGCCATCACCGAACGAGCAACGTCCCTAGGCACGTCAACCTCCATACCATGAAGGATATTGCGATACTGGTAGATAAATATCGATTGCAGGAAGCGGTCATGCTGTATGTGGACCTCTGGATTGAAACACTAAAAAAATCACTCCCTCAAAGCTTCTGTCCAGAGATATCCGCTTGGCTTAGCATTGCTTGGGTTTTCAGGCTCCCCGTTGAGTTCAAGCATCTCACGAGAATTTCCCAAAGAGAGACTTGGGGGAAACTGGACAGCGGCGAGCTTCCAATCCCGGAAATCGTTCTAAGTAAGCAACATCATTCCTGAAAATGTTCAGAAGTCTGATATCAGAGCAGGAAATATGGAAGAGACGCGACAGCAGGCGATATCAGATGCGCTAAATGAGCTACAAAAAGTGATCAAGAAGTATCAGAAGGCTGAAGTCAACTGTCACTCCAATCTCAGCAACGACCCGACAATCAGACTCCAGAAAAACCTTGCATGTGACGGGCTTGTTTTGGGGTCCCTCCTAAAGAGTGCTGCCGCCAATGAACTATGGCCTATCCCTTTGGCCCCATTTGAAGGCATAAGGCTTGTGGACATCATGTTCAAAATGCGGTCACTGGAACCAACAGCTATTTGCGACGCTTTGCATAATATTTGGTCAGGCGGGAAGCAGCCGTCGCCGTCTCATGGGGTGAAATCGAAGATTGATGCGCAGTTGACTGCTCTTGAGGGGCGAATAGATGGGTTGAAATTGGAAGATTTCGTTTGAAATACATATAAACGTTGTCTATGACTAGGCTACTCTTTTCCAATACACATCTCTGCTGGAACACCATCGCTGCCAGAGCCCATACATTATAAACACCACAGCGATTGTAACGTTGGTGAATTACGTGGAAAAGACACAGATTCTTGAAATCATGACTTCCCAGTCAAATTGCGAAGGAAAATATACGACCCAAGAGAAACACGGAGAAGAAACACACATATATCTATAAATTCAGCGCCCCAAAAGGCTTCGTAAGGAGGAGCAAGAGAAAATTAAATGGCAAACTTGCCGAAACCAGTAAACTCCTTTGTTTAGTGTATTTTTGTGCCGCAATCGTTAAAAATATTGTGATGAAGATGCATTTATTTGTCTACATTTGTTTTGGTGGTATCGGTAGGCCAGTCAACGAGATAGGGGTGGACCGAGCGCTAAACCCAGCCTGAAATTTCAACCGACACCTGTAGCTTTCCATACCAGCCTCGCCTATTCCAGTGGCAGCAGCATCTCTCCATCCTCAACTTTTCATCAGGTCTAGTATGAACTCTTTAATTATACGTAGATAGAATGCTAACCTACAAGAAGAAGTCCTTTATCTCCCATTGCGCCTGCTTTTTTACCTACCCTGGGTATCCGCAACGCCTCCGCACTTCCACGCGGTGGGCGAACTCACCCACCCCACGAGTTAGACATCAAGAACATTTGCGCCATGAAAATGGCCACAGAAACCATCACATATGATCCGGATGGAGATCTCCTCCTCATTCTCACGTATCCAGAAGAAACTCCAGCTCCTGAGTCGACTGGCGACGAGACGGATGCGGGCCCCACTTCCGAAGTACCATCTCTGGAGGAGAAGCCTGCAAAAGAGATACGCCTATTGGTGTCTTCTAAACATTTGTCACTCGTCTCACCAGTATTTAAAGCAATGCTCCATCATTTTCAAAGAAGGACACGATCTTGCGAAAGGCACCGCTGAAGTGCCGCTCCCGGACGACGACCCCACAGCTTTCCAAATCCTTCTCGATATCATTCACCATCGATATCGCCGGGTGCCGAAGAAACTAGACCTTGATACAGTCGCGGAAATTGCTATTCTCGTGGATAAATATCAAGTTCATGAGTACGTCATAATGAGTTCGTTAACTTAGTCCTCCTAAGCCCCCGATCTTTGTAACATATTCTGTTGATTGCTTCAATCGCCCAAAGGGGCGTTCTTTTTTCCTTTTCGGGGTTACAGTATCTTAAAGAAGCGATTGCTGAACCCGTCTTGCTCCAGACTTGTGCATTTGTATTCATCGATCTGGATCGAACACTTGAGGAAGTCCTTGCCTAGATCGTTAACACGGGAGCTGCTGTCCTGGTTATGTATATCCTGGGTATTTAATCTGGCTGGTGACTTTACTTACTTGACAAAAATTGCACAAAGACAAAGCGCTGGCAACCTCCTTGACACAGCCGATTCGGGCGATTCTAAACAAGATCTTCCAATCCCGTCTACCATTCTCGGTATTCATATCTGCCTATACTGTGTTATTATAAATGGACTAACGTTTGCCGCAGAGAAAATTGAAAATGATCGGCAAAATTCAATCAAAGAAGCTATTGAAATTATAGGCTCCACCATCGCGAAATACAGAGGCTCCACTACATGTTGTGGAACAACAAATTTTCGTAAGGACGACAATTTTGAAAAGAACTACGCATGTGATGCAACAGTCCTTGGATCGCTCCTCAAATCAGCTGCCGCCTTGGAATTGTGGCCTCCCGCCGAATATTCATGTCTTAGTCTTTCCTGGAATGCAGTCGTCGGACGCATTGCAGCTCTGGAAATTGTTTCATTATGCGACTGTATTGCACATGAGCCCGGAGAGGATCCTGAAAGCCCTAGGCGTTCGTTTGGGGCCTTTGGGCGTTCCTACAGCCCACCCTTTGGGCGTTCTTACAGTCCTTCCCCCGCCCGAAAGACCCCACTCAATCATGGCGTCAAAGATGACATTATTACCAAGACAGACATAATCGAAAACAGGTTAGTAAGCCTTCGCCTGACTAATTTTAAATAGGAGTGCCCAGATGATTATCTCGTTCGAGCATCCTCGGGAGTAGAAGGCAAGACTGGCTTGTGAATTTCATGACAAACGACCGATCTGGAGCCTGGAACTCATGTTGGCTCTGCGGATCTATCATAAGTGACCTGTTTTGGATATCGCAGAAGTTGGATACCGTACAGGTTAGAACGTAGGATCCTTGTAATTGTTTGTATTTTATTCAGAACTCATTGTAAAATTCTACAGTCAATCATTACCAATGAGTTTCATATCAGTCTCTGACACCCACAGGGAATCAGAAAAGGCATTTACGAAAAAAGGGGGTTGTTTTTATTTCTGAATTGAATGTCTCACCGAAAATGAGATTTTATTTTGGGGCGTTTCTCCATTTGATATCCAGATGACGTTGCCTAGTTTAACCTAGCTTGTCCCAGCTGGGACTAGTTCAGCCTGCCGAACCAAAAACCTGACCCCTCCAGCCTCGTCTTACATCTCCAAATTTCTTTGCCTTGACGACGTGGGGAACGACAACCCAGCAATCGCGTATACGACCGCCGTTCAAAAAAGAAGCTTAGATTCATGGAAATGGACCGTGAAGTCTATTCGTTTGATCCGGATTCGGATCTTCAGCTGATCCTCACGGACGAACAGCTTCTCGAATCAATCGCACCCCACAATGCTGTTCTTGGAGACGACGACGTCTCATCGAATGACACCATACATACTCCGGAAGATTCGAGAAGCATAATGGAGGATTCAAATAGTTTGACTAATGGCGCACCACCACGGTCTATGCCGTCGAAGGAGATTCGAATGCTCGTGTCGTCAAAGATCATGATGCTCGTGTCTCCGGTGTTCAAGGCAATGCTGCAGCACAGCAACTTCAAAGAAGGCGTTGAATTGTCGAAAGGAGGGGTAGAAGTACCACTTCCTGACGATGACCCTGTGGCATGGAAGATCCTTCTCGGCATTATGCATCATGATCCCAAACAAGTACCCCGCGAAGTCGATCTCAAGACAATGACAAATATAGCGATATTAGTTGACAAGTATCAACTTTCGAATCTTCTCCATTTCCACGCGGAAAGGTGGATAGAACACCTGACAAGGAGTGACCCTGGACTACCTACTGATTTGGATGTCGATTTGGTGCCATGGCTTTGCATATCTTGGGTTTTTGGATTATATAGCGAATTCACGGATATGACACGTATTGCTATGCGACAGAGCAGCGGCTCTGCGTGGAACGACCAAAATCTTCCAATTCCGGATCTTATCTTCGGTAAGAAAAGTACCCTAAGCACGATATCTCCTGGGGGTCAGAAAATAAGTACTAGTTCTGAATGCGCCACGTCGAGTGGAACATTAAAAATGCGCAGTAATTAGTGCCGCTTTTTCTGTCTACGGGAGGATATTTAATGTTATACTGATGGACTATAGACACCATAGAAAGGAATCGCCAAGATGGTATCAAGAGAGCACTTGATATCGTTAAATCCTTTGTTGAGCAATACCAAGGTCCAATGCCATTATGTGACACATCAATCATGGCCCACAAAGAAAGGCTTGCATGTGATGGCATGATGCTAGGCACATTGCTCAAAAGTGCAGCAGCTAAGGGGCTATACCCCCCTCCCGAGCCCCCCTACACCGGCGTGACACTCGAAGCTGTCATTTCTAGTGTTAGATCATTGGAAATATCATCATATTGCCATCGACACTTCGGAGGCCGCCACCAATACGGCAGGCTGGTGTCTCACAATGTATTTGAGCAAATATGCTGGCAGGCAACCGCCGTGGGCAATGTTTCTGGTCTCAGTTTGAGCAGTTTTAAGTGAAGGCATCTTGATTTTGAATGTTTCATGCCGAGTGGAACATTCAATAACGAAAAGAGCTGCTGGATCCACGGACGCATACATCAATTCTGAGGAATATCGAAAGTTCTATTCATTGGATTTGGGGCTTTCAGGAGGCAAGCGAATCCCACCAGTCCAAAGTATAAAAACCATATAAACAGGAATGTGCCGGCAGAGATTGCCAACTGTCCTAAGCTTGTGGCGTATGTGGCAGACATTAAGTGATGTTGGAGTGGGGTAAGCGGAGGTATCGTGGTACTACCAGAGCCGTCGTGTAAAGTCATTTTGACGGCCCCATTAGGTGATTGCTCTCCAACATGTTGCTTCTTCATTCTGGGATAGAGACATAATTGAAGAGTTATAGTATCCTCTGAGAAGTGGGACATTCCAGCGAACTTCTAAAAATTATCGTGACGTACATGGTATGTTCTCATCAAATCATAATGGTCATTAGATTAATCATCCCCCTCATCAAAACATTAGTTTCTTTCGTTCTCAATCCTTCAGATTACCATTACTGCCAAGACGGCAACGAAAACGACTCTCTCAAAGCTAACCTGGCGAGTACTCCTGGCGCCACCAGTATACTGAGCCGGAGCTGCAGCACTAACACTACTTCCCGTAGGCCCAGCATCTGGAGCTGTGAACATGGAAATGATAATATCTCCCATCGATCTGGTAGTACCTCCAACAACAACTTCCGAAGCGCTCGGAGCTAATGAAATGGGAGTTCCCGATACTGTGATTCCCGGTCCACCAGGTGTCAACGTTTGAGTTCCAATAACAAAGTTTCCTTGGGCATCGGCCGTAATGACCTGTCCATTGATGGTAATAGCGGACGCCGATGATCCAGCTGGAAGGGATATCGGCGTTCCAGCTACAGTTATCGCAGCCCCACCCGGCGTCAGAGTCTGACTGCCAACGACAAAATTTCCTTGAGCGTTCGCAGACACAGTTTGTCCATTGACTGTGATGACTGGGCCCGGCGTTGATCCTGGTACTACGCCCAGAGAGATCGGAGTTCCTGCTACTGTGATGACAGCCCCGCCGGGTGACAAGGTCTGTCCGCTCACAATGAAATTGCCCTGAGGATTGGCTGTGAAGGGCTGACCATTTACCGTAATGACCGCTGGGGAAGCAGCTCCAGGCGTTGGAGCGGGAACAAAGGCCGTGCTACCACCTACAACGACAGCAAAATTTGATGGCGCGACAGCAGCTGGTGTTGGTGGCGGGTTAGCCAGGGAGGGAGAAGGAGGGTTATTCAGAGGCACAGGAGTGTTTTGCGGAAGAGGATTGTTGGGCGGGGGGTTGTTTTGCGGTGGATTATTTTGCGATGGATTATTCTGTGGGGGATTATTCTGTGGGGGATTATTCTGCGGGGGGTTATTTTGCGGGGGATTGTTCGGTGGAGGGTTCTGGTTTGGAGGGTTATTTGGCGGTGCCTGGCTGGGTTGAGGATTCACGGGGACTGGAGGTGGTGGGTTATTCTGAGGCGGGTTTGCGGGCGGTTGTGTTGGAGCTGGTCCTGGTGGAGTTGGATTAACCACAGGGACCGGAACAGGTCCTGTCGGATTTGGTGGATTTGGGACCGGATTGTTTGGAGTCGGATTGGCAGGCACGTTCTTAGGAGCTGAAAGGCCTCCTGCCACAGATAACGCAACCGGTGGATCGAAGACACCTCCTAGATTTGGGTCGCAAGTCGCCCATAATGGATCCAGCGTTGAAACTTGAGTAGGAATTGAGATTTGCGGCGTGCATAGATTATCAAGAGTACGTCCTAAGATGGGGTCATAGACACAATTCGCCGTGCAGGTACATTGACTAGTACATGTAAGCCCAAGGGAGATCACGTGGGGATTTGATGAACTCACGGCCCGAAATCACCATAATTAATCGCGGTCCAATTCCCAAGCGTGGGATCGAGGCCGATAGCTCCTGTGGGAATTTTTGAGGTGCTCAGTTCGGTATTACCAAAGGTGAATGTTTTGAGGCCATAGGTGTTGCCCACATTTCCACAGAGATCAATTGCGGACAGGCCTGTGAATACCGCATAAACTGATGGCGAGACACTGCGATCCACAAATTCAGAATATGCGTATTTTGATGACTGGAAGAAGCTTACTAAGTATTATTTGCGGCATCAACAAGAGTGGCGGGAGCAGATTGTGGGGCGGGGGTCGGGAAGTATGACAGCTGTACACCTTGTCCATATACAGTACATCGCCCGCAACAAGGAGCTTGAACTTTGTAGTCAAACGGATTGAAGCTTGATGCAGGATTGGATGCTTTGAAAGCAGATTTGGCATCTAGGAATTGCTGAGTGCACGACGAAAAAACGCACGGCTTATCTAAATAATGAAATGCCAGAAGAGCCGGAAATCCATTGGGGCCTAAAAACATGGAATCAGTGAGCTGAATGAATTTGGCTAGTAGTCTCAAATTGATAGAGCTTGTTTCGTAATAAACATACCAAGCACTGCACTGATAATTGTCTGGAGTTCGTTGGCAACTGACGAGGAATACGATACAAATGACGCGGAGTTGGTAATCAAACTCGACGGCTCTGCTTGAATACGCACAAAGGTTGCGTAGAGTTTATTTAGCGAAGCGAATTCTTCCTGTATGAAGGGTACCCATTCATCTGGCGGAAGAAGGAACACTTCCGGATTGATTATATCGAATAAGGTAAGTGGAGTCGCCGCGCAGGGGGTGATAGAAGAAGGTATTGTGGCTGTTCCATTGCCCGAAGTGTTGTTTGATTTGACTGTCGGCGATGCAGTCAACTTATAGGTGGAGGATATGCTCGAAGTTGACTTGGAAGTGGAATTGGTGGGCACGCTCGCGATCGTTGATTTTGAGGTAGTCGATAGAGTCGATGACTTCGAGGTACTCGATATGCTTAGGCTGACGATGGAGGAAGAAGAGGAAGAAGTCGTATTGAAATATTTCGAGTCTGGTTAACGTTCGTCAGCAGACGCAAAGATTCACAATCGCAGGCCGAATCACTTACTGCTAGAACTGCTTGAACTTGTATTGAATGTTGCCCCACTTCGGCAGATGAGAGAAAGGACTATAGTAATCCGCATAAAAGTCCACTGGTGAGACCGCATTCTGAAGACTGAGAACATTAAGAGGGCCTGAGTATGAAGAGTCACGGATGGGAAGGACCCTCTATGATGTATACTGCCGGCACTGGGTCCTGTGCATGCACTTGCAGAAGCATTGCCGATTGCGAACTCCAAAAAAGTAAAGCTGCAAGCCCAATCTATGTGGCATGGAGAAACCCGCTGATCAGGTCGGCTCAATCAAGCGAAATCAGACGAGGCCAAGGTGGCTTGAGGCAAGTGACTTATGAGACTCCGCGTGTGGTGGTGAACTTTTTTCTCCACTATCAGGCCAAGGCAAATAGTCTTTATCAGAGCTGAAAATTTGCAAAGCATGTTTTGGAGTGGGCGTTGTCTCGAACGAATGAAGATATTCTTTAGCTTCATTTAGCGAGGGAATGTGAGACCTCTTTTCCTAGTTCAGCCCTGCGGCGTTTTGGAAGGCGCTTTGCCAAGAAGGGTGACAACACTCAACATATCTTGCTTTCTTTTGCTTGGGTTCTTTAGAGGCGTTCTGGGCTGATCTGGAGTATGGTCTCGGAGACACCCCACTTGCCCCTTGAGTTGTGGTCTGCGTATTAATCGGCCCCGCTGAAGGCACGAACCCCGCCTTACTTTCGTTCAGGACCTCGTAATTCTTTCAATGCTCAACTCCTCCAGAAATGGCACGCTGCTGTTATAGTTGTCCATTCAGCCCCGCGGTGTCTATCTTGTGGGCTTTCTGCGCTTTCGTGGTCCTCGGGGTCGCGGCGGCATCGACTGGCAACACAACAATCCTAGCACCGTTAGTGATCGCTGCAAGTCAATATTGGTACTTTCTACGCCTTTCTGCACCATATATCAAGGGCTAATTTTAACCGAAGGGAAGGGAACGATGGGACCTGGTCAACGTTTCCTGTTCAAATAGGAAGCCCTGCCCAGAATGTAAGATGTTTGATATCCACCTCGGGTAGCGCAACCTGGGCTGTCGTACCAGAAGGCTGTATCGCTGATGGCCCCTCGAATTGTCCGGATCTGCGCGGGAAACTTTTCAATCCGAATGCTTCCTCAACATGGAGCTTCAATAACTACTATGAACTCCAGCTAGAGTCGAACCTCGGATACTCTGGGAGCGGCGAGTTCGGGTTCGAAAAGATCGGCATTGGATGGCAGGGTAGTGTTGCACCAATCCTGGAACATCAAGTCGTCAGTGGGATCGCCACTGATGAGTTCTGGCTCGGAGAGTTTGGCTTGACACCCCGGCCTACAAACTTCACCGATTTCAACGATCCCCAGCCAAGTTTCCTCGAGACCCTAAAGAATAAGGCAATGATACCTAGTCTATCGTGGGCATATACGGCGGGCGCTCCATACCGTAAGTATTCCGTCCAAAGCTTCTATTGTCTCGCTAATGGTATTCGCAGGGTTCGAAAAGGTACCAGGGAGTCTCGTCTTCGGTGGCTACGACTCATCCAAAGTCCAGGCCGCAAACATAACCGTAGCATTTGGGCCGGATATTTCGCGAGACCTGACCGTTGGTCTTCAATCAATTTCGACTTCAATCTCTGGTCAGCAACATAATCTCCTACCAACGCCTATTTTCACCTTCATTGATAGTGCCATTCCGCATATCTGGCTACCCATTTCCTCGTGCACGGAATTCGAGCGCGCGTTTGGACTCACATACGACAAGACACAAGGATTATATCTGGTAAACGATACTCTTCATGCAAGCCTGCTCGCCCAGAACGCTAGTATCTCTTTTCGACTAGGCAACACCACCACTATTGGTGAGACAATTGACATTACTCTTCCATACGCAGCGTTCGATTTGTGGGTTGACTACCCAATAGTCACGAACAAAACGAGATATTTTCCCCTCAAGCGAGCTGATAATGACACGCAGTACACTCTTGGACGTACATTCCTACAGGAAGCCTATCTCACTGCCGACTATGAAAGGTCTAAATTTACCGTCTCACAGGTCCGCTGGGACCCAAATGCCAACCAACAGATTATCGCCATACCATCTGTAAATTCATCCTCAAATTCGACAGCACCGCCAACAAGCAACCCCTCACATCATTCCCTGAGCACAGGCGCCATAGTTGGGGCCGCGATCGGTGCATTCATCATAGTGCTACTCGCCATCGCGGGAGCATTTTTCACAATCAAACGCCGTCGCGAAAAGAAGAAGGTTTCAGATGAGGTAGCCTTTCCTCCTGATAACAAGGAGGGGAATGTGGGTGGATTTGGAAAAGCAGAATTGGATGCGCAAGGGACGGCTAGTCCCGGAGTCGAGATAGGAGGCACTGAAGCAGAAAAGTATGAAATGATAGCTGCTGCGCAAGTTGCCAAGGCGGCTGCTGAGCCAGAGCCCATTTTTGAGATGCATGGAGAAGGCGTCGCGGCGCATGAGATGGACACTCCCGTGGAACCTGCAGACAGACCGCATGAAGTCGGATGAGGAATTGATAGGACAAAACTCTCATGTCGTACCAATGTTCGTAGCTTAAATCCGTCGTAATTCGTCGAATCGGTCGTAATTCGTCGGCTCGGCCGTCGTGGCGAGACGGCTTGTGAGGCTTGTATTGCGACCTGGGATCGGTCTAAACAAATGGGCAGAAGCTGTGGATAGGTTAGGTAAATACAGGCGTCGAGATTCAAAGACAGCTGATGATATATGAAAATGTTGCAAGTGAAGGCGAAAACCGATCACGGAAAAAGGGAAAGGGAGTTCAAGGGTTGGGTGATTACGTAAGACGCCAATACTGCACTTCAGCCCCCGAACGGGACGCGATGCTCACTGCATTTCTTTCCCCGAGCCCATTCAAAATACATACGAAGTACGTATACATATATTAATTAGTGTCACAGTGGGCGAATCGTCACAATATCGTAAGATGAGCTTACGGCTCCGCGGCTGTTCAAGAAGGTGAGATCTGCCCTGGATCGAACGCTCTCCTTAGATTTCCTACCTCAAGCCTTACGAATGTATTTTTCTGTTTCTCCAAGTACTTCTTGTTCGATGCGCGTTATATTTTCGTTCACGAATTTTCGTAGTACTTTGCATTGGATTTACTATACTTCGTACTTCGTACCTCTGACGTGTTAGGAATTAGACCAAAAGCTTGGCAACGGATGCGTCGACAGGGTCAAAGGCTGGGCCCTGAGGCCTAGAATTTCTGCCCGTTCCCGACGGAGTCGGAGTCGGTTAAACTTCAACAAACTCATATTCTGGTGCTACAGTACCACTACCTACTGGTCCTCTCCCCAATCGTTGTTCAAAATTGATGGTATATGTGATGGCGACTGGAGGACAGCATTTTCAATAATTAATCTTCTGGAGTAATTCGAAAATGGATCGGACCACGTTTCCCAGTAGGGCAGGACCTCAGGCCTGCATGACATGTGCAAAGGCCAAGGCAAAATGTCTCCCAGTACCTTCTTCGGATGTATGCGAAAGGTATGTATAATTCATTCAAAGAGGAATTTTGGTTTAATTGGGTTGCATTGTGTGGTGGACCTTATTTACAGCCTGAGTTCAGCCTCGCCTGTGGTGTCTCGCTGACGATGCTCAGATGCCGTCGCCTTAAGAAGCCCTGCTTTCCTCAGACTCCGGCTCCGCCCCGGAGCCGGGCCCGAAAGCAGAAGCAGACCACAAAGAAGCCGTCACGCGTGGAGGCGCTGGAAGACCGGATCGAAGAGCTTTCTTATCGTCTCGCTGCGGTGGATGGCAATCATATGACAGCTAGACCAGTTTCACACAATGGTTCAGAAAGCGCAGCCATTCTAGAAGTCAATTTTGAGACTCACAGAGACTCGATTGACTATGATAACAACGACTATGATAACAACTGGCTTGGGGTGGAAGAGCCATCCATGCCAGCATTTGAATCTCCCGGCCCCCCTCGAGGCTCAAGCGAGCCACCTCTGACCCCGGCCCAAATTCTGAGACAAACACAACAATCAGTATTGAAGGCTCAGACACATAGAACTGACATGGAGCACCACCCTGCTAGTGCGCCAGGGCATGACGAAGAAATCTCATCACTTCTGTCGCGGTACCGCACACATATGCAGCAATGTTTTCCTTTTGTGATCATACCACCGGAGCTAGCCAATAAAGATCAGCGAGAAGAACGACCGTTCCTTTGGAGGGCGGTCAAAATGGCTGCTCTGTGGCAGGAAAACGCCAGACACGTCAAGCTCGGGAAAAGGCTCTTAAAAGATCTCACAGATGCGATACTGTTGAGACCGTACAAAAGTTTCGATGTTGTCCAAGGGCTGTTGGTATTTATTGCATGGTGAGTCTTGCCTCATGCTGAACCTCCTACGCAGAACGCAGGCTCTACGATCGGCTTCCGAGACTAAATTGTGCGGTGCAGGTATCACTGGAATCTCGACAAAATCCAGCTCACCAACCTCCTCGCGTTACTCCAGTCACTGTGTTTATCGCTCAATATTGGCCAAAACACCCTCTTTGGCAGTGATCATGCTCAGAATTTGAGCGACGATATTCTTGATCAAGGTCGTGCGTATTGTGGGTGGTATTACCTATCAACCATGTAAGCTTCACTTCGGCATGCCCATGCTTGACACTTGTTAGATCCTGAATATGCTGTGAGACTTTCACTTCACGGGAGAAACACTGACACTTATGAATTTAGTGTCTTCACCATGAGCGAGAAACCGGAGACCTGTCCCCAGACTCATTTCATCGACCAACTGTGCGATAATTTATTATCCCAAAGATTTCAACAGCCCACAGACAGGTTGTTGGTGGCGCTAGTAAAGGTCGAGCGCCTTGCACAAAGCATAGAAATAATGAAGACCTCACGGAAGATGGGTGGGCATTCTGGCGTACCGCTCAACCTCATAGTCCCTGGATTCCAGCAGCAGATCAGCAATTTGAAGGAGTCCTTTTCTGAAGATCTTATGGTCGATGGTAAGTCTTCGGAAGTTCAGGTGTCTATGCCCCTCATTTTAGACACAATTCTGACTAGTAAATCACACAGAATTTTTGCGTCACCATTTCTCGACAGTGGAGATGATTTTATACGAGGTCTCTATTTCGGATCCTTCTTTTTACTCCTTCCTCGGCCAAGACAGCGCAACGAGTTTTCGCGGAGCAGGGGCCGGCGGCAACTTCTTAAGTACATTCGAGATGCAGCAGGCAAGCACGAAGCCTCGCATAGATCTTCTCAACGCTTGCCTGGCCTCCGTTTCAGGTTTCTTGAACAATTTCTTGAGCCACCTCGACGGATATATGCGATTAGGCTACATAGCCTCATTTGACATGGCCTACTGCCTCAGGTTATGCGGACATTTGACTGAGCTACGAGGAATACCTGACTGGGACACCAATACAGTGAAACATCGTCTGGGCCTTGATGACGAACTGTTAAGCAAGCACATTCAAGACTTGATGGACCTAGCTGCTGAAAGTAATACGGCCGGGGTATCTCAAAGCTCTCAGTACGATGGCGATGAAGACGCGATGTTATCATCTGCCCGCAAAGAAGCCCACGAAGGCGTCTCAAAACACTCATTCGAGCGCATCGCGGACGGTCTCAGATCTCTGCTTTCCTTTCTCAGAGGTTATGAGGTAGCGGGGACTGAGAGTTCTGTGGAGAGTTTTATCGCAACTCCGAGAGCAAGTTATGAGCACGGGGATGCGGACGAAGGAAGGGACAGTCACTTCAACACGATGGGCGACATCGAAGACCAGGAGACCAGATCGATTGATGCAAAGGGGGGAATGGAACCTTTCTGGCAGATGGCGGCACCAATGCCATCACCATTAGCAAGCGAACGAGCTTCTGCACAGACTGCTGCAAGTTTAGCGGAGATGCCGTACTCCTTTCCGGCTGGTGGTTTTTCACAGATATCTTTCTGGCCTCGATTACTTGGCAATGAAGATAATTATTAGTTGTTTTATGATAGATACAAATAAAATAGACTTGGGCATCATGTTGTTAGAATACTGAAAATTGGATTGTCTCTTGTTGATAATGAAGTGAAGTTAGACAGTTCAAAGTTCAGTGATTGTGTCAAGACAGAGATAAACAGAGAGAGGCCCCACTAAAGCCTGGAGGAATCCTCCCAGCGTAACCTTAGCGGCCACCCACAAGAATGATTGGTACCTAGCGTCGGGTGGAATGTTGAACTGCATTAGCGTCATGTGGACTCGGGGCCTGGGCCTGGAGAGCGGCTTCCTTATTCAGTTATTTTTAATTTATTGTCTATGTGAACTACATGGCCTTCTCCGCCTGCTGCCTAAGCCTTCTGCTCCCTGTCTCCTGCCTCACCTTGCATGAGTCCAGAAGCCAAGGGGTCCAATACCCAAAAGTTCCTGTTGGTAGCCAGTCACGCGGCACTAAGCCTATATCGAGTAGACCTCGAATGCCCTCATATAGAACCCTAACTAGCTACACCTTGAAGAACTAAGCCTTACCAACAACCCTACGTATCAGATGCCCATTTACGAGTGAGCATATGATCTTGGGTTAAAATAGGCATACCGACAGTTCCAGTATCCAAAGTCCAATATTCAGTATCAAGGGTCCCGTATCCAGCCAGAATGCAGAGGAGTTTGTGCATAACATCAAGGAAGAAGAGAGCTTAAAGCTATAAAAACCTCTTAGGATAAATTGGTTGAGAGATAGTAAGTGTAATGGCCTGAAAAAATTAGGAATTATGCCATTTAACGCTAATATTAGGCTGGGAAGAATTCTCCCAGCCTGCTTTCGTTGGGAACGTTGGGAAGAACGGTATGTACAGAACAATCATCTAGCCGCAGAAAATGAACATGAAACTAATTCTAATTGTAAAACAATGATAAACGTTTTGAGTTTGGACCTCAAGCTGCTACAGCAGTTGACCAACTCAAGCCGATGGCCATCCTGAAGCCCCTTTCGCAAGGAGTTCCTTATCAGTCCAATCCCACAACTTCGATGCAAGTACATTATCTTTCGCCAGCTCACTCTCTTTGTCGATCTCGCCAATAGGTTCATAATAACTTCCATTCACCACGTCCTTGCTGAAACTGCACCACAGCTGCGTCTTTGCACCCTCGTCTGGCGTAACCCCTCTTAAAGCAACCATAGGCTTGAGAACGCAATTGTAGAAGAACCAGTTCACATTTTTGGTTCCGGAATAGACGTTAGACTTCACTCCGCCGGGGTGTACAGATGAAAATGTGATTTGGGGGTACATCTTTGCGAGCCGGCGAGTAATGAGGATTTTGGCGAGACCGGCCTGCCCATAGAGTGCCGGCCCTCCCGTCTTTTCCATTGATGAGTGAAGGTCATCAAATATGACGCCCTCTTTTGGAACAAAGACCTTGTGGACTCCAGTTGATATGGAGACTCTGGGGGTGGAAATTGCAGTTAGCATGAGGTTCTAGGAATATTCAGAAACAGGGCGAGAGCGAGACAGATGTCTAGTTTTGAGAGAAGGGAAATTTATAATCTCTCAAATCTCATAGCAGTGCTAGTTTCACTGGGAAGAATTTGCACTTACACTCGAACATCAGCCCCAGGTAAAGCGGCAGTTTGAAGAAGCTTGGGCATGAGGAGCTGCGTGAGTAGCGCGTGACCCAAGTAGTTGGTGCCAAACTGCACTTCATAGCCATCTTTGGTCACAGCGGCGGGAATCATGGCGACTCCAGCATTGAGGTGAACAAGATCAAGTCGCGAAACATCGTTGTTAATTCGAGCTGCGGCAGCTTTGATTGAATCAAAACTTGCCATATCCATTTCGAGAATCTCGATATGGGCCGACTTCGCCGCTGCAGACGAACTTTTGATGCGGTTAAGTGCTTCCTGGGCCTTTGGCTTAGATCGAGCCGCGAGGTAGACTTTTTCGGGGTTATGTTGCACAAGAGCCTTGACAGTCGCTTCTCCCAGCCCAGAACTGGCCCCAGTGACCAGGCAGACCCTTCCCACCAGGCTCGGTATATCTTGCAGGGGATTGAATTTAGGCATGGCGAAATCCGATTAGAGTGCAGCGTAGAAAAAAATTATTTCAAGGGTATAACTTGAAGAGTAGTACTTGAAATATTGGAGTCAAGTTCTCGAAAATGGTGGTAATAACAATCAAGGCAATTGCAAAAAATTGAGGGTCATTATCTTATCGTGGAATCAACACAGCTGTTATACTTGAGGTAAAAGAGTACATTTTGTCCGCGACGAAAAGTGTTATAAATGGGCAAGTTCTAACCCCTGGAAATCGCTTGAATTGACCACCGACGGAGCGGGGCAAAATAAACGACATAAGACTGCCCGACCCCGACTCCGCTCGCGAGACTTGGCACCGGGGAATTTGGCTCACCCAAGGCTCGCATTTAGGACTCTATTTAATTCCGAGCTGAAGCACTTAGACTACGGGCTGTCGTCTTCGATGAAAAGCTTAACTTCACCACCAGCTTCCATCCTAAATCATGACGCATCTAGAAAACGATCGAATTTCAATTCAAGGCAGCCAAAATGCCGACCTTCCAGAATCCAAATTCGCCCGATATCAACTTGTTATGGGGTTCTGGGAAATCGGAATGGCACCAATATAGGACATATGGGATCATGAAATTCACAAACAGGATATCTAGCCTCACATAAAATGCTGCAAGTGGCAGAGGCAGATGGGAGACTGCAAAGGACGAGATATTGGCTCCTGGTGGACCGAAAAAGCGGCACTGATTCTGAATGTGCGACGACGAATGGACATTCAAATGGGCAATGATGAGTGCCGCTTTTTCTGCGCGAGATGGTCGCACGGGCCCTTTTTGTTTAACCTTAGCGAGTATTACTAATTGCCCCCTACTTTTCGCTCGCAGCCTCGATATTAAGGGTCTCATGCATAAACCTCCCGTGCGACCTCACTCGGGGGCCTCTCCTGGTGGGGTGCCTCCCAGTCAATTATGAGGATCAGAGCCCACATCTTCTATCCGCACTTATCGTGTTTAACTTTTATTTCCCTGGACAGCAGACGATCGTACTATACTTCAGGAACAAATTTTATGCCTTTTAGAAGTCATAGCCTCGTCGAATTTGGAGTTTTTTTTGGAATTCTTTCAAATTCTCTTCGCGATATGTTTAAGCTTGTCATAGTCATGTTCTACTTGTTATCACTTCTATTGCTGTTTTGTGAGAGCTTACAAGACGGGAATCATATTCCAAGGGACATCGGTGAACATGATGCACATCTCACGGCCCTTGGCGCGGTTTTTATCACGACTTCCACACCCAGTCTTCCTCTGTATGTTTTCTCTTTCACTCCTTCGAGCCGCAAGTCATTCATTGAAATTAATGATCATAGAAATGAATCTTCTACTCTGCTGCCTGGGAACAACACGACGTAGGCGATTCCTTCTACGGTGGTGTTTACCATAGGCGCGGACCCCACATCTGCTTCATCCATTGTCCCAAATACTCATGAATCGGGGCTTACGGATCTCGGTAGTTCTTGGCCGTTGCCCGCAAATAGCACCGAATTAGGACAAATCATCCCAATAGGAGAAACGCTCACTTATGGCAACTCGTCGGAGGCTATTTCCTCAGCTCAGAGAACTAATACGACAGAGTCGCCTAAGTCGCATGACGACGACGATGGTGATAATAAAGGATCTCCAGCCAGTCAGCATTTCGTCCCTAATTCTATGCAAACGAAGCGGCCTTGGGATTCCGACGACGAAGATGAACCTCTTCTAAAACGGACTAAGACAGGGCCATCGGCGAAAGTTGTAGGTGCAGCATTGGCGGCAGGGCTCATTTGTCTTGGAAATACCGGTCCAGCGGACAGACGAAAGCGTCGAAAGACGACCGAAAGAGCAGATCTTATAGAGAACCCTCCCACAGTGCGTAAAGCCCGATTTCCGAACGTTGAGACAGCTTCATTAATTGCCATCGCAGATACCAATCTCCCAGGAGCAGCTAATTGCTGAGGTCAAGAACATCTACGCTGGCCTTGTAATGGTGGAAGCAAAATGCATTGAGGTTGATAATGCGACGCCCAAATTGGCACCCAATCATCCGGGGTGTTCTCCAAAGCTCAACAATGAGCAATGGCAAGCCCTAATCGCTTTGCACCGTACTCTACTCCTCGAGCACTACGACTTTCTTTTGGCATCACAACATCCTTCTGTTAGCCCTGCTCTACGTCGATTAGCCTCGAAATATGCCATGCCCGCTAGAATGTGGAGACACGGCGTGCATTCATTCCTTGAGATGATGAGGGCCCGTCTCCCAGACTCGTTGGATCACATGGTAACCTTTATTAATCTATCCTACTCTATGGTAACGGCCATGTATCAGCAATTCCTGAGCTTCGAAGACAGTTGGACTGAATATTTAGGGGATCTCGCACGATATAAAATGGCTATAGAATACGATGATATTAGGAAGAGAGAATCTTGGGGAGACGTGGCGCATTATTGGTATTCGAAAGCTTCCAACAAAAGCTTAACGACCGGCAAACTATATCATCAACATGGTTTTCTTGGCAAAACAAATTTATTACGACAACTGTTCTATTTTTCCAAATCGCTTTACGTTACGGCACTCTCTACTTTAGCCCGCGAACCAATGTTCGCGCTTTTTGAAACCGTTTTTGCTCCAGAGGCACAAACGCAACGTAGTTCTCCGCCGCTGGAATTTGCTTTTGTCCAAGCCCATGGAACGTTGTTCAATCAAGAGAGGGCAGAAACATCTGAAACTGTTTTACGGGAGTTCCTGTGCTTGTTGAACCATCCGAAAACGACGGTTTCTAGGAGTTCAAATCACGCAGAACAGGGATATCTTTTTGCTATTATCAACTGCAATGGCCTGCTTGGTTCCGCATCAGAATACAACCCTCTCCTGATGGCCACTCAACCAAAAGACCACGGCATCAACGCTGAGATCACCGATGGCTTGGCATATCGGGACTCGGAATCTCTGGGCTCATTCCAAAACCCCAAAAGGCTTAGCATTAGCACTTTAAAGATAATGCTCGAAAAGAGTTTAGTGGAAGGAGTTGAACCAGATACCCTGGCTTATATCCATGTCAAACTAGTCTTCATGGCGTTTCTGTCCCGTCATGACACCGCGGTGGCCCTCGTGAAAGACGAGTTTCCATGGGATTTATTCGCCAATGTGCTCAACATGATGCTTTGGGCTGCTGATACAGTCGATAATATATCCGACCAAACCCTTCCTAGTCCAAGAAACGCGAATGGAGCGATCTGTCCTCTTCCCGAGGACTATTTCATGCGGGGTCTATTATGGGCTGAGGATAATGTCCACAATGACTGGTTTGAGGACGAGATCTGTGAAGCAGACAAGTGGCTGGAGGATACATGGATGGCAAACAAAAGAATAGAGAGAATACTCTGGCTCGCGGTACACCTCTCGCAGAGTTCATCCTCCGATCTAATATACAATCCCGCTGAGCTAGACCTGGGTGAATATGTGGATAGTGTACCAGGTTTCTTTACTCAGAGTCAGATCGACTCTCTCACCTCACAGTATCCTACGGCGCCTGCGGCTAGTGACGGCCAAGAGGCACAATCTGAATTCAGCTTTAGCCTCAGCAACTTGTCAACGCAAGACACACGCCCATCTGCGGTCGGTTCGCTAGAAGATCATTCGAAGAACGCGATGAACGTCACGTTAGCTCCAGGCACAAATGAGCTTGAAGAAATGACGGAAAGCTACCAAGTCTCAATCGGTGACTCAAAACTTTTGCCGTCTTCAGAAGAGGAGATTGAGACGATTGATAGCTGGCTCTCACATTTTGGAAGCTTAGATTTTGAGTTGGACGGGGACGAGCTCTTCGGGGTGACGAGTAGAGGGGCTGTAGCAGATGAGCCAAAACAAAACAAGGGCAGCCTCCACAGATCTCGTGATCTCTCAGGGCCCTTAGAATCTATCGTTGTCTTTCTAGCTAGCGATGATGATTCCAACGAAGGAAAGCGGGACCTACGCAGCAAAGATACTCAAGACCAGAATGCGAATCAAGAGTTGGTTCAAACCCCAGATAACCTAACTATCGTTGATAGTTGCGGTAACAGGCGATCTCCTACAATTCCCAACACACTTTCAGCATCAGGCATGAAAGATACCGATAAACGATTGCTTGAGTCCCCATCAATATCGAATGCCAAGCTGCCGTCAGAAATACTCCCACCTCTACTTCCTAAGAACAAAGCTTCATCATCCTCATCCAGAACACAATCTCACCGTTGTAGCTTCTGCCAACGGCCATTCTCTCGCCTCAGCGACCTCAAGTACCCTACCCTTCCCTTCTCTAGAACTCGCATTCGGAAATATTAACATCGGATAGGAAGCACATCAACTATCACACCAGACCGATTCGATGCCGAATTTTTGGCTGTGATTACGCGTGCGGTCGCGAACGCGACCTCAGGCGCCATGAGAATGCGATTCACAAGGGAATATTCGGGGCAGAGGAACACCCATGTCCTCACGAAGAATGTCAAGGGTTCACGTTCTCGCGTAAGGATAATTTGTTGAGACATTTGAAGAAGAAGCATGATTGTGAGAATGGTGGGGCCAGTTCTTGATGAATTACAAATGTTTGATGAGAGGCAAGTATAATTACCAAACGTGAATGCAGGGGGGTCGCTAGAGGACATTTCCTTGGAGCAACAAGAATCGAATTTAGACTGCGAGATATCCTCGCCTCGCGGTGGACAGAAAAAGCGGCACTAATTCTGAATGTACGCCGCGGGATGAGACATTCTGAAATACATAATGAATCTCGAATATTATTGCATCCTCCTCTCTGATTGTTTGACGTTGGATGGGATATTCGCAAGGAGATAATGAATCTTAAAGATTTCTGGCTATATTCTTCTAATTGTCTCACGCTATATGGAACATTCAAAATCCGCAATATATATGTTCCGTGGAGGAGTGATAGCGTGATATAATCAACCGAAAACACCACCTTAAAATAACAAAAAATTCCACCAATCATATTTGAATGCTAATTAGTATATATATTATTATTTAGATTTAAAGATTTGTATACAACTTAGTTCGAAAAAAATCGCACTAGTAGTTTTCTTTTAATAAATTAAAAGTATTAAAATCAAAAAACAAATTCTTTTTAAATGAAAATATTATTGTTATAAATAGAAAATATCAAAACTTTTTTTGTATTATTTCACAAAGCTATAAAAAAGTTGTAAAATAATATTGTTTTGGTGCACTATTAATTCCTGTACCCTCTGGTGGACCGCTGTCAGATCGTTCGATCCTTTGCAGACACCCTGCCGAGTTTGTCCCAATCAGAAATGGCGGGAACCACACCTTCTCCCGATTGTGCCGCTCCCTGTTGCCTCTGACCAGTGTCCATGACTTTGAGGCAAAGCAAGATGCAGCATTTATCAGCTCAACCTGAATTGAGATGGAGTCCCCGCCCCCGCTGGCATATGTCCTCGCTTTATCTACTGCGCATTTTCCCAGCGTGTCTTAAATTACCGTTATCATTGTTCTTCAAAAACATATCCGGGACTGCGTCAATTAAACAATTCCATCATATATAGTCGACATTATGGGCGACCACGAAGTGAACGAAGTGATCACATGCCTCAGCGTCACTCCCCACGACAACAACATTCTAGACGTCTGTCTCCATTATTTCGGCTGTCTTCGGATAGGCGAACGAAGTAATTACTTCAATGGACTCTCTCACGAGGATAGAAGGCTCATTCTGGATAGAGAGAGGCGCATACAGAAGGTTAAAGACTATGTGAAGCAAGATCCGACGAGGATACCGGTGGTCAATGACCTCGCAGAAAGCTTACACGAATTCCGAAGTCTAAATCTACCAACGAAACCACGGCCGATTCGTCAAACGAGTAATGTTCCAGGGAGTGGGTTAGATCACCAATCTTGTGATGGCATGTCTGCGCGTATTGTTCTCTTCAAAGACGGCAAGCCTTATGAGGACCCACGCTTCCCCCAGCAATGGCCAGACCAGAAGCTACCTCTAAGAGAACTCTTGTATGACAAATCGCCATCCAATCCACTCGCAGAGGCCAGGACCCATAAGAATGATATGATACAATGGTTCCATCTCCCAGCAAATGATATGGGATGGATTGAGGTCTGTGGTCCACTTTTTCCACTCCGATGGAATAACATTGATGAGTGACAATAGGAAGCCATATCTCGCTATTATGGCGAAGACCGGCCAAATACTGAGAGTCTCTCAGGGCCTGCATCACAGACGCGCGAGTTACTAAGCCGAGAGTTCTGGCGTGGTCAACAGCAGGGAGGTGATTTGGACCCTACTCATGCTCGGCATATGAAGCCACGCTGCGATATTATAACTATGAGTTAGTGTTCTCAAATCATATCTGTTTAAATCTGCTTACCCAAACTGTAGATCCATCAACTACCGACGAGTTGCCGAGGAAGAATCTCGTTCTATTTGTCAGTCAAAACAAGTTCCTACAAGCCTTTTCCAGACTTACTGTTTCCTAGATGCCGTACATGCACTGGGATACCTACAGAAAAACGAGCATACGGTCGAAGATCACCAAAATAAAGGAGGTCAGCATCATCCGAAATGAAGCCTTCCTCAATAACTGTGGACCAAGAAAGGCGGGGTTTAATCCTCAAGTCTAATTCGAGTATATAGGAACACCACACCCTCGAAAGGCGAAGAAGAGAAAACGAAAAATACGACAAATCAAAAGAGCGTTTCGACAAGAAAGCCCTAAAAAGGGCTCGTCCCGTCCCACCAGACCGCAACAGCTCTTCTGGTCAAACATCCGCTTCATCAACAAGAAAGTCCTCCATCTTTCGACTTTTCTCCCGTCCACGTTCTACCGAACGCGATAAAAAGCCCCTCTCTCGGAGCGAGCATCTTGGTGTAGTCTTCATCAAAGCTGCAATCTTATTCGAGAAAATGGAATACTTCTACGAAGAAGCATCACTCAAACTCTCAATATATGCCCAAGCGCCTCTACACCCTCGACGTACACTTCATCAATATCGCTATGGAACACTGAAAACGACCGAAAAGCGGGACAAAACCCAGGTGTTGTATCGTCGAACTGCTCCTCTGACAGAATATCTGCATCATCCTGCCTGTAAAGAGAAGGATAGAAGAAAATGTCAGCATACCCATTGCGAAACTCCGATATTTCGTGATTGTAGGCAGTGTTTTAGTGATAGTCAGAAGCTGCCGCGCTTGATTATGGTCGATCAGTTATGGTTGTGGGTTCTTGATGAGAGTGAGTTATCCTTACATCACAAACTCCTACACAGGATCGTGCCAACTCCACCCTAGGAACGATCATCACGAGCTTCCCCCGAAGCTGGGGCCGTGACCCCCATTCCGTCCACAAACGCATCCGCACACGCCTAAAGACTTACCTACCAGGCGAAATTCAATCCGCTTATGACCTCTCTCTCGCCATCGTAGACCAATGTTCCGGCGTAATTTTCGAGCGTACACGCGTAATGGAGAAACAGCCTCCTATAATCGACATGTTCCAAGATGCCATCGGCAACATTGTACCTTCCCCCCAACCCTTCCTTTCTCCCATCAATGTTGCTCCCTAGCGTAGCCTTCACTGCTTATGATTTGTAGTCTGATAGGCAAACATTGGCCGCAAGCCACTTCTGGTCAAACGTCGCCGAAGCCTCCCGGGTCCTCAGCTCCCAAGACAAAATCGAAACAACGACCATGTACAAAATCTTCCTCAACGTCATCCGCGAAGGCAAACTTCTCGGCGAAATTGGTGGCATCCTCGACGAACTGCATATCATGCTTCAGATCCAAGATCAACAAAACCACGTGCTTCGAAGATTTTCAAAGCACGTGGCGAGGTTGTTGAGTGCATCGATATCGAGAGTTGATGGGAGATGGGATAGGCGTCAAAGTCAGGTTCAGGCCCCGAGAGGTGGATTGAGGTTGGGGGATGGTATGCAGGTGGATGATTGGGGTGCTGTGGATCCGGCGAAGAATACTATGAGTCATGTTAGGGAACTTACGGAGAATCTGGAAGATCATATTGCGGATCTTACGGGGCTGGAAGAGACTGGGCGGCAGATATCTAGTTCTGTAAGCCACGTCCATTTCTTGCTCGTCTGGCGCCTGGCTGACTGATGGATACCAGCTGGAGCGTCTCGTAGATCTGAAGCTGCAGCAAGCGGGTGTGATTCAAGCTCAAGAAGCTTCTGAAGAAGCGTTAAAGCAAGGGCGATCAATCATGTTATTCACCGTCATCACCATCATTTTCGTAAGTACCAATTCCAATCTACCCAATTTTTAAGATTTGCCCTGGCTAAGAACCTCGCCAGCTCCCACTTTCCTTCGTCGCGAGCGTCTTCAGCATGAGCACCGCCTCAACAGACTACCGCGACGGCCTCATGACCTTCCGCGAAGAATTCCTCTATATGGGTACCCAAACTCCCCTTCCCAGCTTCACTCAACATATCTGTTAATAACCATGCAGTCCCTACCTCCCTCGCCTTCGCCGTCCTCGTCCTCGTTATAGCCCTCAGCGCCACAGTCCGCGGCATGATAATCTACACCCTCCAACTCCCCTTCACCTGGTTCATGCTCGTCACCTCCCTCGACCTCGTCTACACTAAACTAATTCCCAACGGGCACAGCCTAACCGAAAGGAGTAAACGAGAGATTCGCGATATGAAGGCGAGAGCGAATTTGAAGAGGTACGCAAGGACAGAGAAGGAGGAGATTAGGAGGATTCAGCTACAGGCGATCGAGACGCTTGGGGCGCCGGCACGGACAGATACTGATCTGGGGGGTGAGATGAACGGGGGTGAAAAGGGGGTGTATTTGGAGGGTGCGAACCTTGTGTAGGTTTGGAAGTAGCTGCCGTTGCCCCTTGAATCGATGAAAAGTATACATAAAAAGTAGATAGCTAAGAATTTGAAGCATCCAAGAAGAATTGGGACTGAAGAGAGAATATGCTCCGTTGTAAACATACTCGTGCTATTTCCCCCAGCTCGTTGTTTCGCTAAAAAATTTGAGAATTCAAGACACGCGATAATATGGTCAATCTTGCTCAGGGGGCTCAGGGGGCTCAGGCCTGCTCAGGTGAATTGCTCAGGTCAGGGTGCTCAGGTTACTTACTCGTCAGGCGTTGACTGTTAGCGCCTGAGCAAGAGCGGCAAGCTCACTAACGAAAGCGAAGTGTAAGAGAGAGAAAATCAATCGACAATACCCACATATCTAATTGCAATACTGCCGTGCGTGGTACTTGCGGCTGCAGCACTCCCTATACCAAGTTGTGTGGCGAGCGCTGCACGCCAAAGTCACTAAGAGGATCCACTCTCACTCCTCCACGCTACCACCCCAATATCCACTCCAGGTTCCGCCGTCTCATATCCTATTCGAGGTCTCTCGCCATATCCTCTTTTCCCTGGTGGCTTTAACTATATCCTCTTTTTCGCTAGCCAACCTTATGTTTTCGTCCCTCAGCCTACGATTTTCAACCTCTAGCCGGTTGTTGTCGTGGAAGAGTATGCCAAGAAGTTCCTTGATTCTTCTGCGACGAGGTTCATTACCTGTGCCATTGCCAGTAGTCGGACTCGCGAATGGACGACGAGGAGGTTGTGAATTTGCTAGGGTTTCTGGGGCTCCAGTAAAATGAACTTGGACATTATTGGTATTGGAATTGGAAAAATTGTCACGGTGAATGTCTGCATCACAAGGTTAGACAATTTTGCCGCCTGTTCAACATAGACTTTACCTTGCATGTGTGTCACAATCGTTTGGGTCCCACTACTTGTACATGTGTACTGCTTCACCGCGATTCTAGTGTGATCGACATCGCGAGACCTGGAGCTGTCCTGCGATGTGCTCTGACCACTAGGGTCTCTGGCCCCGTCGTTGTTGGCACCATTGGGCACATCGTCAGGCACGCCTTCCGCTGCAACCAGCCGAAGCATCCAACGGAGCATCTTAGCGGGATACGTAGAGTAGAAGCTTCATAGGATCCACTGGAAGTGTGGTTCGGAGCTTGAATTCTTATCCACACTGTCAGCATACGAGATGGGGCACGTATTGCCTCAGCAGCGGATAAGGGAGGTCGTACAAAGCCGAACACGGCCCGTACTGAGCGGGGTTTTTCGAATGGCAGGTTCGAGAAAGCAATTCTCGATTTTTTGTATATGACTAAATACAATGTCAAGCACGTAAGGAATAATTGAACTAAGGCAAATTTGAAGACACTCCAACTTCTTGGGTTACTCTAGGAGAGATGACCCCTCAGAGACTTTTCCAGTGCTGGAGACACTAAAGCTTTCCTCGTTACGAGTTAATGGTTCAGCCCCTGAATACCGTATGCGAGCCCCTCAGATTATAAACCGACTATTTGCTGCGATGTCGAAATGACTTTCCATCAAACGGGGAAATTCAATAACTATGACCACAATGTCGTAAGTTTGTAAGGACAATTTTCTACCCTAGACAGGAAGCGGTCCCCACACAAATTTTTTAATAGAATTGAAAATCCATAATTATCTTCACTAAACCCTCGAACCCCACAGATTCGCTATTACAGGGCACGTCAGGTCACCACTGAAGCGCGTCGTTGTGCACCCTGATGCAAAGAGCAGCAGCGAGCAGGAGCAGTGATGAGTTCCGGCCAGACCATCTCCCAAATTAGGACATTTCCTGGGCTTGCAATTAACCATCACGTACGTCTTCTGACGCCGCCGGTCTGTTGGTTATTTGCTTCGTAAACGGGTAACGCCTCGATCTCCCACTGCATCTCCCTCGCATTGCCATATCTACTAATGGACAAAGTTGAAATCTCATCTAAGAACCATTGCTTGGTCTCCTTTCCACATCTACGATATTTCTGCTGTAGCCAAATCAAGCGCCAGATCTTGCCCAGTAAGATTTTCCGTTCCCCAAACGTGTTAAGATCTTCTCCCGGTCCCAGCGGTATTTCGAGGTGTAACTCGTCGCGCTCTAGTTCATCTTCGATCGCTCCTCGCTAGCGGAGGAAATAATACTGTGCTATCCAGAAAAAGGTGCCATACAACGTATATCCCAGCCGTAAAGTTGCGCTCCAGCCTCGCGTAGAAACTGCCCAACTTTGAGCGATGCTGATGATTCCACCAGTATCGGGTCTTGCTGATGTCTTTCTATTAGCAGAAAGGGATTTCTGTGCAAGATATCTCAATAGCTTTCTAAAGTTAGACTATAGCCACATTTGAAGATGGCACTGATTTAATTCAACTAAATACGGCAATGTGCCAGTGTGCATGCGTCTTGACTTGATGGGGTCAATGCATGCTGGTGTCAAAAGTTCGCTATGCAGGAGAATAAATACTATACTGTCTATGAAGTTGAGCACATACGGGCTCTTTCCAAGAAACGCTATCTACTTGTTCAGTCCCTTATGTCTAAGAGTCTCAGTCCCATTAATTGTGTTCATTGCATCATTATGTGGCTTTCAAAGTTTCAACAAAATAGGAGACAACTTCGAAACAGGTTTGAAAAAAAGAAAGCCGGGAGCCTATCGGACACTGAGCTTCTTGTAGTGCAATATACCGTAAGTACCCCCATAAAACATAAAGAACCCCGCTAACCAAGCAATACGTCGCAAACATCCATCTCGCAGTATCCCAAGCATTTTGCGCTGACCTCAACATGCCAACAAGAAATATCGTCAATAGCGTGACACACAGTCCGGCACCAATCCACCACAATGTAACAACATGAATAAGCTCAAAGACCTTGCCTCCTTTTCCCCCAAAGCGCCACCGCCTCCCATAATGAAAGATGGAAAACGGGCCGCTGAGATTCTTCGATATGATACTCAGTCCCTCCGATTTGATCCAGAGACCAAGTCTTATAGCATATAGAATAAAGATGGTGATGGAGCCGAGCCCAATAAATACGCCGAAGAAGTCGAATAATAAGTTGGTTCCGTATAGTCTTTGGTCGGAATCGGATTCAGTTTTGGTGTGGGCTACGGTTTTGAATGGGGTTTGCATACCCAGCACCGAGGCTGCGAGCGACAGTGGCAGATACAAGGAAGCAAGTATTGTGAGGATTTTAATCGATTTAGCTTCGCGGATCGAATGCCTTTTCGTTAGGTAGTCCAGCTGCCTCTCAAGAGCATCGAGAGCCCTCTGTGCATTACTGCTGCGCTCTTCATACAGTCCCTCAAGCATTTGCAGGCGGGTGTCATAATCTTTGCCGACGGGCTGTTGCGTGCTCGAGGTGTTGTTTGGTTTGAGAGCTTTGACTACAAATTTAATAGAATCCACCAAGTTGTGAACACTCCTCAGGATGCCTTCAGCATGCTCTATTTCCTTGAACGCTTCTTTGCTCTTAGCAGATAAACGAGGCTCGAAGAGCCCTAGCGGTACTTGTAGATGAGGGTTTTTGGTGAGCGATAACCTCAAGATTTCTTTTTCGGGTAGTTTCGAGTAGATGAGGGTTCCATAGTAATCTACTGGCTGCATATAAATGGACGCAAGGAAGAAGTCCAAGACCAAAAGTTTGGCGAACGTGTCGACAGTAGTAGTCTCATCCGCAAGAGAAGTCCAGCTCGTCCGATCCAGTATACTTTGAATACTGCGTGGGTTATCAAAAAGGATATCGTTGTCACGAGATTTTGTTTCAAACGTTTGCCCAGACCAAACATCGTTCACTATGATGGCTAGAAGCTTGTGAGTAATACGTGGAAACACTATCAGGCACACTCACCTATCAACTTGCCATCTACATCTTGCGCACAAGTCAAGTACGAGTCTCTGGGATGGAGTTCACAATCTAAAGGATCCTGCTGCAAGCTCGTGCGGTTGACGAGGCGATACAAATTCGTATTACCATTACCCAACCGCTGATTCCATTGTGCAGATATACTCCCAATGTCGTTTACAAGAAGCGGATCATTAAGCCATCTGAAAATCCGCCGTTCCTCAAACGGCTGCGTGGTAGATCTCGGTGTATACGTTTTCTGAAGCCAATTTATCAGAAACTCTCTCGCCGGACGAGTTTTTTTCGGACCCTTCGTATCTCTGAGGCCGGTGATGGCGAAGTCGGAATGGGTGGTGACGTCCAGAATCCTTGCAGTGTATTTTTCGTGGGGTGGGAGATTGTTCATTCCTGCTTCGATATTATCGCTCAAGCTGAATACTGCACGGCGTGTTGGCTTTGATCCGTTGTATGGTGCATCGATGACTTGCAGGACGGCTTTGTCGCCCTGTGAGTCTTGCGAAAGTAACTTGTTTGCCACTTCCAGATCGTCTGTGCGTGCTGTGGTCGTTCTCGCTACTGGAACACGCTTTATCTGATGGGAATTGGGAGAAGATGGAGTTGACATGGTGTAATGCGGTGCTAAGATGAGTGTCCAAAATTTTGAAAAGGATATAGATGAACCTTCGGTAACGGAGCGGTATTAACGAACCGTTAGCAGTTGGCGTTGGATTGTTGTCTGAGATAATGGGTAGTGACCCGTTTCATATAGTTCCTAGGTCTCTGGTAGGTGACCTGCGCGACTCGCCCACATGGCAACTATTTTATTCAGCTCCTTATAAGCTCATACAAACCGGGCAACTGGACAATATGCAAGATAGCGTGTTTGGCTAGCGAAATTGAAACCGTTGTCTTAAGATAGGTTTAATATATCTTAGTAGGGTAGAATGGTAAGTTCAAGATGCAAGCCTTCAAGCCACAAACCGTTCTCGATACGACGTTGATTCGCCTATGACTAGCCCCACAATGGGGCCCCATGGGGTATTAATCGCTTGGTTGTTTCTCATACCACTGTCACATTTTCAGCCTCATCCCCCTTCATTTCAAATCTCTGTTTAAATTGAGTCTTACTACTTAAATTTTGTTCAGATATTCAGTCTCAGCGCATGCAAATCAGTATCATAAGCAATTACTTCCCCAGTCGATCTCCAGGATGGCAGAAACTACTTCAAACAGCGGCACAGCCCCTCTGTTCGCTGCAGTCGGTCCTTTTCCGGCCGCTTGCGTTTTCGTTTTGCGTGCCTTGAGGCTGAGCTGCTTATGCTGGAACGTCACATTTTCTCTTAACGTATCCAATTGTATTGTAGCTGCAGCGAGGATAAGTTTCTTTGCGATAATTGGTTGCTATTTCAGGGAAGATCATGCATGAGTTTGCCTTTTCCTTCCTGTTGCGAACCACAGAAAATATCAGGCTGAGCGCGGGAAGTCGGATTTGGATATCAGTGAGAGTCCTAGCTATTCGTTCTTTCTCGTCCTTACTAGTTGTGGGATTTCGTGAGCAACGCCTGAGTCAGGACATTGAAGTATTTGCGAATTTGGGGATTTAAAGCAAGGCAGTTCGACAGTTGCAATGAAGAAACATTACCTAGACCGAAATCAGTGATTATGTATGCAGCTATGTGATGGAATTTGCGCAATTGGACTGGCTTTCTGTAGCAATAGCAGGTTTCTACGCAAGGTAAATTTTTCAGCCCCAATACTGTACTTCGCCTAAGTATATGAAGGGGGCTTCAGTAGTCAATCAACGCAGACAGTATTCCTAAAACGTTAGTAATCTGCAAGGAATTTCAGTTAGCTGGCGCGACCAGCAGTTTCAATTAGCCGCTCATTCTACTATTGGAGAGGAGTGCAGCTCTGAGAGCCTCACTACACCCTCTTGTAGATCTTACGGACTAGGATCCCTGCATCTGCGTGATATTTGTGCTACAGCCCCCAATTTCAAGAGAGATTGGGGGCTAGCGATAACTTACTGCCAGCCCATGAACAAGTGTCGTGCTACTACAGTATGTGAAAATGAGGCGCAGTTTACCCCTCTTTCTACATTATGCTGAAATCTATCCGGTTATTCTCTTCTGTTACCTCTAGAAATTCAAATCACTATGGCCGGAACTAGTATTCTTTTTTTTTAAAAAAAAAAAAAAGAAAACAAGCTCAACGAAGAGCGAGAGATCTGAGGTCTTAATTCTGCCGTAGCCTTGCCAACGAGATTCAAGTTTTAGTGAGGCATAACGGTGCAGTGGTAAGCAGAGACCCAAGAGCTGTAACCGGGATCTCAATCATGCAGTGCAACCTTGAAGCTCCTCAATCGTAAAAGTTAAGAGCGTCGAGTCTAAAATTGGAAGTTGAGGGTTGGATTCCAAACACAAGTAGGCTGTGCTACTACAGCCTACTTACCATACAACTGCGGGCCTAAGGCAAGACCAATAAAGTGAGAAGGGTTAATGGCATATATCGAGGACAACCGAGGACAGGGTTGCGGGTAAAAGAATGAGGAAAGAAGGTCAAAAAGACGGGGAGGCAAAAGAGGGTTCTCAAGTACCAGAGGTGTGAGCATTTCCATTGTAAAAATCCTAGGCAAGGCTATGTGTTTCAAGGTTGCAAGTCCGCGTTGGGGAGTGGAGCTCCCTGGCCCCTGTGACCTCACTGAGAGAGATGTTTCTCGAATTTTATCATTAAGCTCTATCCCCTTGACGAGATGTTTATTCTGATTTGTTTCAAATAGGAAATTTGGGATTGGCATTCACCGTCCAACCTCCTTTCGGCTTTATCGTCTTCCCCACGGTAGCAAAAGACATATTATTATATGCAAAAAAGCCATGAATTCTAATAGGAAAATAATAGACTTTTCATATGATCTGAAGATATAATCATAACAAAATCAATAATGTTTTCACATGCAAATCTTAATACCAAATCGACTATCCTAATATATAAAACGGATATAAATTTGGTTATTCTAGAATACCCTAATTTCCAATTTCCAACCCCCCAGGTCCTTTATTGTATATCCTTGTGATATTGCCAAATTTAGTAAATATACTTTTATTCCCAACCTTTTATATCTACTACTTGTTTTTCCAACCCAATACTTTCCTTGCAGCCCTTATATTTTGTATTTTATAAGAGTTGTAGCTATAGTTCGCCGCCATCTTTAAACGAAAATATTATATTTTCAAATTTTTTAATTATTTTTAAAAATAAATCTTTATATTAAAAAATAATAATAAATAATAATTAAATATTTAAATTTTAATTTATATTTAATTAAATGAAACCCCTAAAGAGAAATAAGTGGCATACGGTGCACAAGCGAGCTTCGGACTACACGAGGCTCCTGGTGGACAAAAGAAAAACGGCGCTAATTCTGGATGTTCCGCGCCGAGCGGTGCTCCCAGTGGGTAGGTCGGGTTACTGGTTAGTTCAGTTATAGTGGAGCACGGGTTGGTTACGGTTCGGAGGTCTCTGAGAACTATCAAGTATAGTTCTATATATTATTGACCTGCAGATATTACAGGTAACCATCTAGGGGGTAGTTTTCCACATATTTTGTAAAGAATATTGAAATATTGGTAAATAAACTCCTTCAGGACTTTGCATTACCCTTTTAGGATTTTGTTTTACCCTGCAATGACTCTATTTTTGGTATATGGTTCCTAACTGGGTTAAACTGTATCCGACCTGCTTATTAGCAGGTCAGGTCGGGTTGGAACCCCCCTCTCAATGGGCCGGGTTGGGTTTGTCCTCAAAAAATGAACTGAACTACCCATTGGGAGCACTGACACCGAGTGGGACATTCAATGGGCAATAACTAGTGCCGCCTTTTCTGCCCACCGCGAGGGAGGGTATACGGAGGTATAAAATGGCTCTCCTACTCATCTTTGATATAACTCTTCCTAAATTCGTTTTTAATGTTTCGGTAATGAGCATTGGAGGTAATTATTGAATAATTACTTCTAATCGATTTCCCCCCCGCGAAATCAAGAGATTATTATTTCGAAAGTACCAAGTCCAAACAAAGATCAAATCGGAGAAACTGTTGGCGGAGCCAGCAGACGTCCCCGACGGCGGCGAAAACGCTCAAACTTTGAACACTTTCGAAAAGACACCCCAGTATCGGATAGTTTCGATACTGGAACAGTCTCGATGTTATGACTTAGTGGCCATACCAAGACTAAGATCAATATACAACCCAAAACTTGAAGTTCTGCTTGTGAAAGCTTAGCAAGGGGCAACAGCGCTTATTGGGGGCTTTCACGTGACCGTGAGGTCCCCCAGCATTGTGCTGTGCTGAATGTGCTATTATCTATGGGGCAATCAGAGCAGAGATTACAACCTGAAATTTACAATTGAGGTTTGGAAGCTCCAATTGAGAGAGAAAAACAGCGTTTATGAAACTAAGACTTGATTTTACGTGCCGTACGTCTCATGCATGGATGCCTTGGTCTCCTTTAGTCTGCAACACCTCAGCCTCACTTGATCTCACCTTATTTCCCTCCTCACCATGTCATTCAAAGGTAAGCTCCACAATGAGCTTCGGCTTCAGCATCGGCGACTTCCTCGCAGCCATCGAGCTGGCCAACAAGATCCGAAAGGAGTTCGTGAACGCGCCGACTCAGTTCAAAGCCATCACCGACGAGTAGATTTTGCCCACATATACCAAGCCTTACGACGTAACTGATTGAAACAGAGTGCGAAATCTTGCGATCGTCCTCCAGGACACAGATGTGATATCCTCGGACAAATCTCTTGATGCCAATCAGAAGAAAGATCTGGATGAGATCGATCAAGGCTGCCAGAATGTACTCGCCGAGCTGCAAGCTATCCTCGATAAGAACAGCGAGCTGGGTTCGTCTACGGGTACTTTTGGGAAGAGGCTCACGAGAGCGTGGAAAAGGGTCAAATGGGACCAAGAGGAGATCAACGGACTTCGGAATCAACTGAGCTGGAATATCAACCTCCTAAATGCATTCAACGGCCGGCTGACTCTTGACCACGTCGTCAGGCTTGTTCAACACCAAGAAGACCAAGGCCGCCAGGCTATTCTCGATTGGCTTGCACCATCTGGGCATGTTGCGCAGCAAAGCGATGTGCTTGGGCGGCGACAAACAGGGACTGGGCAGTGGCTGCTTGATTCGCCGGAGTTCAAATGGTGGACCAGTAACACTCATCAAACATTGTTCTGCCCTGGTATCCCTGGAGCTGGAAAGACTGTCTTGACTTCGATCGTTATCGAAGAGCTGAAACTGAAGGCTCAACATGATAGCAGCATCGGTGTTGCGTATCTTTATTTTGACTATCGACGACAAAATGAACGGACGCCGGAAAATTTACTTGCAACTATTCTCAAGCAATTACTCCAAAACCATAACACGCTTCCTGATACTGTCAAGACTTTCTACGATAACAATAAGAACGAGCAACTGTGCATGTCGATTGATGCGTTGTCAAAAGCATTTCGTTCTGTTGTGGGGCAGTATTCGAGAGTTTTTATTGTCGTTGATGCTCTCGACGAATACTGTAATAAGTATCGGGCAAGGTTTCTAGATGTTATCTCAGACCTTCAAGCTATGAGTGGAACTGGACTAAATCTTTTCGCTACATCGAGATTCATCCCCGAAATCATGAAGCGTTTCGAAAATGACCCTTTGATCGAGATTCGAGCTAGTGAAGATGATGTGAGAAGCTATCTCAGGGGTCATATATCGCGGCTTCCAATATTTGTCCAGAGAGACACTATAATTCAAGAAGCTATCGAGACCAAGATTGTAAAGGTAGTTGATGGAATGTAAGGGTCCTTTTGGAATACATTGACACGCGCGAAGAAAGCTGATATTTGTTAGGTTTCTGCTAGCGCAGCTGCATTTAGATTCCTTAGTCGGAAAGAGATCTCCGAAGGCCGTCTACACGGCTTTGAAAAAGCTCGAAGATCAGAGATCTTCAACAGGAAAATCCATAACTACATCAGAGTCGTATGATGCGGCGTATGATGAAGCAATGACTAGGATCAAAAGCCAGGTTGAAGACGCGCGAGAACTTGCTGAGGAAGTCATATCCTGGATAACTCTCGCTATTCGACCTCTGACCACGTCGGAGCTGCTCCACGCGCTTGCCATTGAAGTTGGAGAGCCGGAACTTGACGATGCAAATATTTCAGACGTCGAGGACATAGTATCCGCTTGTGCAGGACTAGTTGTTATCGACGAGGAGAGCAATATCATTCGCCTGGTGCACTATACGACCCAAGAGTACTTTGACCGGACGCAGAAACAGTGGTTCCCGGATGCACAGGCCAGCATCGCAAATTCTTGTCTTACTTACCTTTCATTTGACGAATTCGAAGCAGGGCCTTCGCCCAACGACGACGAGTTTGAGGCGAGGATGGGGAAACACTGCCTCTACGATTACGCCGCAAGACACTGGGGTTTCCATGCCTGTTTTGCCTCGCCGGATACAGAAAAAAGGATATTGACCTTCTTTAAGAGCAAGCCCAAGCTTGCTGCTGCCACTCAGGCCATGACAATTCAGCCAGTCAAATTCAAGAGTGCTCGTAAACACAGCTACGCATTCTCGCAGCGGACTCCTCGGGAAATGACTGGAGTCCATGTTGGGGCATACTTTGGACTGGTAGGTATCGTAAGAGCTTTACTAGACGAAGGTTGCGCTGCCGATTCGAGATGTAGCAATGGACAAACGCCATTGTCGTTCGCGGCCGAGAGAGGACATGAGGAAGTGGTTCGGATTCTGCTGGCTGTCCCAGATGTGAACCCAGACTCCCAGGACACTCTATGCCTACGTAATGGAGAACGAACGCCACTCTCTTTTGCGGCGGAAAGGGGTAATGTGGAAGTAGTAAGACTGCTCCTTGAAACAGGCTGTGCCGATACCAACTCCAAAACCTCAGGAGCGTTACTTGGTGGACGGACACCGCTATCATTTGCAGCCGAGAAGGGGCATTCCGATGTAGTAAGGCAGCTTCTTACCAGATCTGATATTGAGGCAGACTGCATGGACAGCACCGGTAGGAGTCCGCTTGCGTTTGCCGCCCAGGGTGGCCACATTCTGTCAGTTCAGCTACTTCTAGCAGATGGGACTGTCAATGCAGACTCTATGAATGTCGAAGGATGGACTCCATTGGCATTTGCGGCGGCGAACGGACACTCTGAGGTAATCAAACCGCTAATCGAAACAGAGGTTGTCAATCCAAACTCTAAAAACAGGAAGGGTCCTTACCGTGGCTTCACACCCCTGATGTCGGCGGTATGGAACAACCACGAGCTGGCAGTGAAGGCACTCTTGGCCAATGGTAAGGTGGATGTGAATGGTGGAGCGGAGAGTCAGATTACTGACAGGCAAACACCTTTGATGATCGCCGCGTACAATGGAAGTGAACCCATAGTCAAATTGCTGCTTCAAATGGACAAAATCGATATCAACTTGACGGACGACGAAGGTCATACAGCGCTTGACCATGCCTTGAAGAGAGGACACTCAAGCATCGTCAAGCTGCTACAATCACATCCCCAGGGCTCAGCTCGAAGCTGTCGAGAAGAGGAGAGTTAGTAAGAGCGATGAAAAAGCCATGAGGGAGGGACAGAAGTGAACGACAAACAAGCGTTGAGACGTATTGTCAGCCTCGCACTGGTCAGAAAAAGCGGCAATGAACGTAGGTAGGTATCACGGATTTAAATGCTCCACTCGGCGTGGCATATTTGGAATTAGTACTGTTTTTTCTGTCGAGCACGCTGCAGTTGGAGAATTCGCAAGTGAGAGATTTTGTGAGGAGATGCATCGAGATGAAAGAGCGAAAAACTTCGTGCGCGGATGGAACATTTTCCAAAAGGCTTGAGGAAGGAGCGACGTGATGTTCTGCGGTTTGCGATTGACATGGGAAGTTGCAATAGAGCAACTTGCCGTATTGTGAACTCAAGACCTAGGTAGTATTATTGTAAAAGAGGTGGCTGAGGACGTTGCACCTGCATTTCTGAAATGAACTCCTGTGTTTTTAGAGAAAGCGTTCGCGGCCTACGAAACCTCCCCCAACATCAGCTAAATGCAAGATAAAAGACATACTACACGCGCTCAATTCCTCTCTGTATAAAAATTATTCAAAGGAACCCTCGAAGTAAATTTTATACATACCAACATAGACACAGTCTACCACAGCAATAGAAATAGCAATAGTATGCTTCCAAGTCACTCTTCACACAACCTTCAGACCGGGCTTAGAAGAAGACATAAATATCATCATATTCACATAAACCCTAAAACCTATACGGTATTCCCATCGTTATTCCCAAGGTATCTCCAACTCCATTCGTCAAATCCAAACGCCTATTCCATTCCATGCCCATGTATCCCCTTCATCCAATCACTCTTTCTCATCAACAAAACCATCAAAACATCCAAGTCCCACACTCCCTCACCGACCCTTATACTCCGGCTTCCTCGCCATATTAACAGCCGGCGGCGGCCCATCCTCCAGCGGATACGGCAACGGCACCGGCGGTCTCGTTCTCCCGCCACCAACACTACCATCCTGAATCGGCGTCTTCGGCGGCAGTGGTGGAGGCTCCACCCTTCCCGGTTGTTTCACAATCACTGGTCTGGGCGCCTCATCCGGACTCATAATCGCAATTTTATCCGCGCCAGCATGCGTCATGTATTCACTAGGCGTCGGACTATGAACCGTGAATTTATCACTCATATCTGCTGATAATCTGGGAGAAGAGGTGTGCGGTGATTGGTAGCGCTGGCTTTGGTTTTCGGATGATGAGCGGGGAGAAGGTGTTCGTTGTTGGCCTGGGACTTCGAGGGTTTCGTGGTGCCCGGATTCGTAGGAGGGGCGGGGAGGCGGTGAACGCTGGGGTTGGATTGGGATTTCGGCGGGGAGTTCGACGGCGCCGGGGTAGGCTTCTGGGACGTCGGGGAGAGATTTGTAGGTTCCTCCTGTGTTTAGACCTCCGCCTAGTCCTTCTCCATCGAATCTCTGTTTGGCGCGGTGGATCTTGGCTAATTTTATGGATGCGGAGGAAGTCATGTTTTGGACGTCCCCTTTTCCTAGGTACCGGCGTGTGTTCGTACTGACGTCCGCGAGGCGGTTCCATTCGTTCATGCCGAATTCTCCGACACCAATTTCGACGTTGAAGCGGTAGTAGTTCTCGATGTTGACTCCCCGCTTGCTAAGTCCTTCTTTCTTGACCCATTGGTGCGTCTCTTCGCAGCCCTCAATTTTCGATATCAACCGTCTCCGGGCCTCTGCAAAGTCGCCCATGAATCCTTCGTACCATAGATGTTGATTTTGGTCATTTCCTGAAGGCCGCTTTCCGGTTCCAATGCTCACAATTACCCCAACGTCGCGGCCGGGCCATTCGTTCACGCAGGCCTCGTCCAAGGCTACGGGTGTGGGGTTGAACTTTCCAGCGCCTTCATCGGTGAACACAGATTGTCCAACCTGCATGGGCTTGAATGCTAGTCCGATTGCGCACGTTGCACGACCCGCCTCCCAGATTTTGCAGTCGAATTCTGGGGAGGGCTCTTTTCGAGAATCGTAGGATCGTAGAACCGCTGGCGGCGCACCTTTTGTGGAGCCTTGGTAGACGGCAGTTATAGCACTATCATTGTTAGCTAGAAAATTCAGGACATTTGGAATGCACTTACGTCTTGGTTCTATTTTCTCTGTTGTCATACAGCAATGCATTCGGATTTCCCCATCTTGCAGCCATGTACGGTCGACTTTGGTAAGTTGGACTCCTCGCACTGAAGCTTGCCACACTAGCATTACTGGTATGTCTCTGAGGCGTTCTGCTCATCGGACTGATCGGAGTCCCACTGTTCGCGCCTTCAGGCTCGTCCCCATCGTTGCCCTCTCTTTCAAATATGGTATGCTCCCGTACACATTGTTTAATGGCCTCCTCTAGCATCGAAGCCTTGAACAGTGTCGATCGGTATGGTATCCCCGCAATCGTCTTATCCGTCTCGAAAACCTTCTTCGTCATCCGCACGTATACTTCTTTGCACGTCTCCAGATCTAACCGCAGTCTGCCCAACATAATCGCTATCAGCCCACCCGTTCCCGTCCCAACGATAAGATCGAAGTGGTCGCATGGCTTGGGGATTTGGTCTCGTCTGGGCGCTTTGCCTTCGATTTCAACGTATGTTCTGTGCATGAGCTCTTGTATGATAATAAACATCGAATAGCCTCGCACGCCACCTCCATCTGTCGAGGATTAGCCGCGCATTCCAAGCACTGAGGGGTAGTTCTACGTACCTAGAGAAAGAATCCGCAAAGGAGGACCCTTAGTCGTGTCTTTGCGCCGCAAGGCGCTGTTACTGCTGCTCTCCATAGTCGTCGCGAACGATGTCTCTACGTTGTCTTCAGGCAGAGATGGGAGGTAACGACTGCCTCTGGACCTTCTTTTGTCTGCTGCACCGGCAGCCAAGAACTTCAGGCGCGCCGTCTTGGTATTATGTTATGGGAGCTGCGCCGGATGACTGTACTTTGCGAGTGAATGTGGAGCGTAAATGTGTCAGCAACGAAGAAAAGGCTGGAAGATGATGTGTGAATAATTCTCCGTGCTACCAAGTCAAGACTCAAAACAAGAGGAGGCTCGTCGTGATGTTTTCCTCATCATCGGGCGCAAGTGTGACGGCGCAACTGCAATGTTGGGCCCACCAAGGCCTGCGTACGAGGTCATCGGCAGGGGTTTTTTTTGGCTGCGCCTTCAACGTACTTCCCTCCACTTTGGGTGATCTTGACCCCACCAGCCCGCGCTATCTTCACAATTTCCACAATTTTCACTATTTTTTTACGATCGGGATCTAAACATGGATTTCTCGGAACAGCAAGAACTGCTCTGTTTGCCTGCACAGAAAGCAAACTACAGATCTGGATGCGCTTCAGTTCTTACACCAGCGCTTACATATCCAACGATTCCTCCCAAATGCTGTGGTCGTATGCTCGCTATGCAATGTCCATGCCAAGTCACCTAGATCGATTCGGCGTGCGCAGTCGCTGCTGATGCTGGCGCTGGTCCCTTGGCTGTCCCCCCTGTGGACCATGACGTTGATTGGTCTTCAGGGGTTCTTCAGCTCCAGGAGGGTTGCCGTTTCATGATCTGCTGTGGCTGTGCCCGGTACATCTCAGGGATGTGACACGAACCTCAAGCTTCCATAGTTCTTCCAGGCCCACTGATTCTAGGTGATATACAACCGAGTGTATCCTTTCATACTTGTATAACCGGTTTTCTTGGCCGGACTGCAAGGTCCCGAGGGGCAAGAAAAGGCTGTGGCGCTGGCCATCGAAAGCCTTCTGGAAAGCCTCTATCAATCCGCAACAGCACCCTATGGCGGGGTCGTCACCGTACCCCAAGATGTTGAAGCATTGATGGCAGCCTGGAGAATATCTTACTCTTGATTGGATCGATATTTATTAATTGAAGTTCGTTTCGGCCAGCGTGGGAATCGACTTTGACGCGCAATCAATCCTCAAAATAGCTCAGCCCGGCACTGAGGTATCACGAGAAATCGCCCATCAATTGTGCCTTACACGTGTTGAAGGATTTCGGATCCGAAAAGTCTTGCGTCTTAATTCCCGTCTTTGTAATCGGCATCGACTACTGTCGAACGTCTCCGAGATATCCAGAAGGAGCAGGCGACTCTAAGCCTCCATAAAACGCCATCGACTCGCGTTCACTACTTTGGTCTTCGTCCCCTAGGAAGGTAGATCTGAGCCTTTCCTAAGCCCAAATATTTTAATTTCAGAGCTCTCGGACCTCCAATTTGTATTTTATTTTCAAATGCCCTTTTATTCTTTCATCTTTCCAACTGGAACAGCAAGCAAAATGATGTGTTTCTTGTGTTCTGTTAGAGAATCTTCAAATTTGACCATGGCTGTCTCTTGACGCGGATTTGCCAAGCATCCATCCATATCTTCAAACAGATTTCTATTTCTCTTTCTAGACATCCACCATATACAGCTAAGTTACTTTAAGATCATAGGCAAGCAAAAAAACTCTCTTAAGTTTAAGCCTGAATACAGACTCCGAACGACACAATCTGCCTCACAACAAGTGCATACCCCAGCATACCCGTTGCTCTCAAAGTATAACCAAGCACTGGTTCCAGCCACCTTGTATATCTCGAGTCAGCATGCAAGGCATGTTCGACTTGGAAATACGTATTCCACGCCAACAAAAACAACAGACTGGCTTGTTGGAGATATAACCACAACAAGAGTCCTACTTTATCCACGGTCTCGCTGTTTCCGGCTTCGAAGCGGGTGAGTGCCCAGATGATGACGGAAGGAGCGACGAACAGGGAGAGGCCGAGGATCAGAGCAAGGTATGATCCGAATTCTGAGCGAATATACTGTCGGATATTTGCGGGCGGAGGCGTTTCGAGCGCAGGCTTGTGGGATTGAATTATTATCGGGGTGTCGATAAACGTTGGGGACTGGAAGTATGTATCAGCACCGCACTTTTGAGTCCAAAACATGCCACATACCAGTGAAGGCTCAACCTCCTTCCTAGGAATGACTGTTCCCAGAAAATTCGACTCTGCATGAATGTTTCCCCAAGCTAAGAGTTCATCGCCTTCCTTTTTGAAGCTCACTTCCCATGTAGGTTCCACCTCGGTCTGCAACTTTCCAACCACACCCGTTACGATTGCCCCCCGCCCCTGTGCCTGGAGCAATTCCGGAGTCTCTACAAGATACAACCTCGTATAATCCAGAAAGAATATTGGCTACGAGATTCGCAAACGACATTACGGCAAAGGGTAAAACAGTCAGTGAAAACGCTGCATATCCGTAACGTGCGAACTGATCTCCGCGTGACTTGTAGAGTGATACAGTTGCAAAGATAATCTGGGCAAGGGCAATGACGCTCTCGGCGGTTCCATGTTCGCCGGAGATTTTGTTATCGGTACGTCTTTGATGAATTTGCAATGTTGGCGTGCCTTGGCACCGTTGGATTTCGTAGCCCTGTGGCATAGTATCTAACGCGATGCCCTCAACCAGGTGAAGCTTATGCCCCTTGATCATGTAGGGTAGTGCTCGGCCGGGCTGATGGGTTTGTCTGAAGTCCATCACACACCTTCTGGGTAGATCTTGTAATTTCGAACTGTTGAAAGTTAGCTATGTGTCTATGAAAGTACAGAGCTGTGGCATTGGTAACTTTGACTCATTATCCATGTAGGGAACCTCGATGGTTGATCCGTCTCTTGGTCTCCAATCTTCTGTCCGTACAACTTGGCAAAGTGCCTCAGCACGGCATGCTCGTCTCATGGGGTCAGTCTCCAAGATCAAACACCACTGAATCTTTCTCAATGCGTACATGAGACCAATGTAAGGAGCATGCAGGGCGTCCAGACGTCGCTTGTTGACCTCCCAGTTCGTTTCCTCGGGGAACTTGACTGACGTGGCAGCATGCGCTAGATAATTGACCATCAAAAATACTAGGATATCGTCCCAGCCGGCACTTGTACAGACTGTCTCCCCTTTTTTGATATGTTCCATTTTAATTCACCTGAAGATGCTAAATGCAATGCGGTATTTGGCACATCCTACAAATTTTCTATGACGCACTGTTTCCAGCCTTGTGTAACCACACAAATGCTGACACGGCTGGACGCCGCCCAGGTACATTCGCCCACGCACCGTTATTACTGGCTCATTAGGCAGCCTAGCAGTTTTAGATTATGCAAGTCGTCCTAAATTGTGTTTCAGAATGAGGCTATTGATTTCATAAAGCTAGTGAAGGCTGAGGCAGATATCCATACCACCTCACGCATATTTCCTATATTTGGACTCGGATCTTATGCCTCCTTCAAGAATGAACTCCAATCTTCATTTTCCATGTAAGTTTTCAAGCTCGTTGTCTTCACAGCAGGGTCGAGCTACACTCGAATTAGCCTCTTGCATGGTTTATGGAGTCGAACACTTACATCTTTAGGCAGCACCAAATGCTTTCCCCATCCAAATTCAGCACTGCTGGCGGTGCTTTCCGCAGCCTCCCGGCCCAGTCCTCCAGGGGCAGTCTTTTCCGCGTCTTCCACAGTGCAATCAACAACTTCGCTAGACACGCCAGTTACTTCACTCCAAATGTTCATGAAAGTGACATAGCTCGCCATCTCACTCACGCCCAATAGATCCTGTTTGGGCGGGGATCGGACTAGTAAATCGACAAAAAGCCCAGCATCGCCAGGAACGACAAATGGATGCTGTACCTTGTTACTACCACCAGGCATGCGCCAGGTGATTTTCTTCGCCTCGAAATCCTATCCGCTGTCAATCAAAGCTGCATTCCAGAGAACCATGGGTACTAACCTTCACAACACCAAGAACACTTGCCATTCCCTTCAAATTCGTCGTATAGAATCCCATATTCAACAAACTACTCCTTTCCCACAACTCCCTCTTCTCCTTCAAATACCCCGCCACCTCAGCCTTAGCATCAAAATGATAAACAAACGTATACTTCCCCGCACTCAACTCCCTAAAGCTCGGCAAACTACTCCACACAAACCTCTCCAACACGCCCTCTTCCCCCAAAACTTGCGCCACAGCATCAACAATCGCCTTTCCCCTCCTCACCTCAACAGTAAACGCATGCTCACCCGTCGCTCTCTCAGAAACCTTAGAAATTTCCGAATAAGCAGCCATAAACGGTGCCCAGAAATCAGTCACGGCGAAAATCACGTGGGCACCCCTGAAAGCTGAGACGAGCGTGGAGGGATTGTCGATGTCGGCTTCGATGATAGAAATTCCCTTCGAGATGAGGGATTTAGAAGAAGCGCTAGTGGCGGATCGGGATATGCCGTGGACGTTCCAGCCGTTCGCGTGGAAAAAAGAAGCTACGGAGCCGCCCTGGAGATGTCAGTAATTGGTAGGAAAGAGCAAGGGGACGAGAGGAATACTTGGGTTCCTGTGGCTCCTAGGACTACTATTGTCTTTGCCATTTTGAGTTTTGGGGAATAGTGGGCTAAGTGGAAGTGAAAATGAAAAAGACTTGGTTCAGTCGATAGTCAAGTGGCGGTGAATATATAGCTGACACACTGCATCGCAATATAAGAGTTTTGCCGAATTCAAAGATCGCTGTGGGTCTGATAGAGGAACTTAATGTATCTTATTGCCCCGAGCCCGAAAGCCGGCAAAAAATAACTTGGGTGCCAAGATCCCGCTTACAAAAGGGGGGGCGATCTTTCGTCCGAGTCTACTTTCTGACATGAGGAGTACTTATTTATGACCCGAAATTAGGCCAAACACAAAGCACTACCAGGAATACGAGACTTAGTGGATAACTTTTCATTTCTTCAACTCGGTGGGATTATAAATTCCGAAGCTTAGAGCTTTCTTGCTTTCTTCCTCGCTATACCTCCCTATGAAAGCAGCTGGGACGCTTGTTTCGTGAGTCTTGAATTATCTTTAATTTTTCACTTAGTTTCCTCGTAAGATTGACAGCTGTGCTGTTGATCAAGTCACATTGAGTACTATTAAATTTACGAGGTTTGCAATCTCATTCTATTGTTTCTGTGCGGCGAATACATCATCAAACATTTCATGAATTCGGTCGCCGAGAATAAATAACGTTATCACATAGAATGGAAAGACTTTCAGCCTCGTTACTTCGTAAATTGAACAATGAATTACGACGAAGATTTGCCTACATCATATTGCTTACCACTATATTTGAAGCAGACAAAACTGGCATATATGCTTGGATTTGGCCACTTATGAAAGTCCCAAAACTGCTATGATTATATTTTCGCAGAGAAAATTTGACAAAAGAGCTTGAAAAATATGGAATTCTCAGATAAGATGTCAGAATGCCAGGTTCTCCAAGTTACAGGTATAATAGAACTCCCCTCGCTCTATGAAGTAAGCGCTATTCTCAACATTGGGCTCCGGGCCAGCATTGAGCGCCGTGACGACCGGATCGTCTTCTGCCTGATATCGAAGTGGTGCTCCCTCTCTCAGCCATTGCAATGTTTTTCTCTCCTCGGCGATCTGACCTTCTTCAAGTCCGAGTGTATTCAGATCCAACTTTTCTTCTGCAAGACGAAGGTTTTCAGGTGTATTTGCAATCTACGTAATGCGATTTCGGTAGTCATGCAAGGAGACCTAGCAAATCGTATTGTCTCGCTCTGGTGCCCTGAAATAGAATTTAGTCCTATAGATTCACATAATCAAATATTGACTCGAGCTCACAATGCGAGAAGAATGTAGTTCTAGCTCGTTCAATAACTCGATTTTTGTACGAGGCGGCGGGTCGGAGGCTAGTAAGGCGTCGAGACGGTCTGTGGTCGGACTTGGCTGCGTATGACTGTCGTGCATAACATAGCACGAGTCGAGTGGACGATTGTCGTCGTCTTTGATCATGTGCACCCGGAATTTATGGGGCTTGCCGTAGTATGGGCGCATGGACTCGTTGTCAGCGGCCCACCAAGGCCTTTCTGTATGCTGACTTTGGGACATGATGATGTCGGCGATTTGCGGGAATTCATATATAGCGAAAAACAGAGATGCAAAAACTTCAGTGGATGGGAGTAAGTTGGGGATTTCCATGTCTTGAGTCCTTTCGCCTCTTAGATCCGACATTTAGTTTGTTGTCCCAACTCAAGCGAGGTATTGATACGTCAGGCGACCATGATGATTCGCAGACCCTGAACCCGGGAAGCCTAGGCAAGACGGTTCCGTCCACAGGTAAGTACTCATTGGAGTGTCTGTTAAACGCCGACCCAGTGTGCCGCGGGGCGGCTTTTCCCCACCACCTCTTGGATTTCTATTATCATTATATTATATATCAAACAGCAAACGCAAAAGGAATTATGCAGCGTACTGTATTTGAAAACCTCTAATAGACCAGTAATTCTAATTTAAAGCACTACCTTTGATTAATCATTGTTGTAATATTTCCGAGTAAGTTGAGTATATCTAAAATAAGATCACATGGGCGTCGCTGAAAGTTAGGATGAGGACACTACACTACCGTAAGTGTAAATAACCTCAAACTCCCCGGCGTACAAACTGAACTACACTAATAAAAATGCTGATGACGAGGATTTATTTATGGCCCGAGTACATCCCAAAGACAATCAATCTATTCTCCAATAACTTAGCATCCCATCGATCTCCAAGAAATTATTGAATATTGACGAGTAGAGCTTTCCTGCATTCTCCTTCGCAATATCTGTACATATGCTCCTCAGCTTCTGAAACCTGGCGTGTAGGTTTACTATACATTATTTTTCTCTACATGAGTATTTAGATATTTAAGCTTCTACAGAAAGTGCAGTTAGCGCCTGTATCGTCGACTCATTCAACCGAGAGCCATCCCAAACAGCAGTCATTTTTGTGATTAACCCCTGCTCGTCCAACACCAGCACAGTAATACCATTCAAATCACGCTGTCCGCTTGCACGCCACTCATAACCACCTCCTTGTGCGCTTCCTAGAATATGCCGAAGAATCGTCCCCGAACCATACGGTAACAACGATAAAGTACGCTGTAAATGCCGCCCTATCGCCAGCTGCCCCTCCTGCCGGGTACGCAGCGTAGTATCCTCAAATACAGCATCGTAACTAAACAACATTATCGCAGCTCCGACGTCGCCCATCGAAAGCGCAGCATTAAGCTGGCCGGCGACTTTGATTATTTCAGGCGCAGTATTCTCTCTAACGGTTTCTAGTCCCAAGTCGTACGGGTATTGATCTGCAGCCGGCCGACCAGCAATAACAGGATTTCGCCGTCCGTCCCAGTAGTCAACCTGGCGCGTCACTTTTCCGTCCCGAAAATCTATGGCGGCAGTGCATCGTATTTCCGCCCCGAACCATTCTGGTGTGTCGACAAAGTGTACTACGGCACTGGTGATGCCGCCGACGATATGGAGGGGATACGAGGTGGCATTTGTAGGGGCGCCGTTCTCTAATTCTGTGAATGCGGCGACAAGTGTTGATCGGGAAGGATATCCCCCGCCTAATGTTGCGTCGTAGTAGACGACTTGAGTGGGGTGGAAGAAATCTAGCCACTGGGTTGCGTTGTGTCGGGTCTTGGCTGCGAAATACCTTTGGAAGAATTCTGCTGCTGGCTGAGAGGCATGGTTGGTACTGGCGATGTCGGGATTTGGGGTATTGTCGATGGGGTATGTTGGGCTTGCGTAAATGGCACTTGCTACGACGATAGCTAGAAACAATGGTGAATATTTGTTCATCTCTGCCTTTGAGACAAAAGATTGGTGCAAGAATTTTGGTATGCTGTTAGTGGTGGAAGACGAGGAGGGATATTAGAATGGAATATAAACTTGGAAATATACATTTCGTTAAAAAAATTATACTACATACTTATGTGTGGCTGCATATTAAGATTTGTGATGCTGCACTGATGCAATTTCCAAAGTGCGGCACAGTCGTGTCCGCTTACCGAGCAGGATTTCTGAATTTATCATCACTTGGTAATGCTATCTTTCAAATTTGTACCGACTTACAATATTGATTTGGGCTTTAGTATTTTTAAGAATATGGTAGTAGTTCTTAGATTTCTAACATCGGGGAGTGATAAGGTGATAAGGAACTGGCAGAAGCCTGGAGATGACACGGCAAATGAGAGGGGCATTAGGTAGCACCGGATTTGAGACTTTTTGGAAAACAGACCTACAAGAGTCATCAATATTGTCATATTGTTTAAGGTAAGTTGAGTCGATCTTCAAGCAAGTTATAGGGGTAGACTGACGATCCTCGCTTAGGAAAAGGGAGAGAAAATTATACGAGCTCCTTGCCTGAGGCCAAAATGCCCACTTCTGACATATCGGCCATCAAGTCAAATATTTCGCTTCAAAACATGGCGATGTCCGTTGAGAAGTTTTTAGAGAGCGGTAAAATATTACAATTATTTGATTAAAGGAGTGAGTCGATAAGAGAGTCTGCAGCCTGGAGCTGATTGTGTCACGCCAAGGACGTCGGCTGCTCCGCGTCGCATTTCGACCACTGAAATTGGTTTATTTGTTCTCGCACCACCGAGCCGAGGTAAATTTATATTTGATGCGCAAATAGGACGAATATTTTTTTCTTTGCGCTTATCATCAATATTTGCTGGAAATGGGCTCCCGGTTCCGAACATGGAACGTTTCCAAGTTCCCCAACTGAACCTTTTGCGTCGTTTTTAGACCGCGTATGTGGGGATTTCCCGTGGGACGGGCGGTGATTATCCATGCACGTAAGAAACCTAACCCACGTTTCATCAAGCTAACTTCTTCCCGGGGTCTGGATGCCAGCCTCGGGAGATTTCTTGGAAACAAAAAATTACAGCTAAGATGTGATGGCTTCGCTTCGCCACGGTGGAGAGATCACAGCCAACCAAAATTTGGGTGGCTTCCAAGCTCCGAAGGGCTGCATATTGAGACATCTCCAGCAGCCTAGATGGAGATGAGACATATCAGACGTGGTGCCTTGTATCAAAAATCTTCAAAAACCATGACTTTTCTGCGTGCTCGAAATCGCGGTATTGTATCCTCAATTTCATCCTGTCCGCAAGTATGCAGAGTCACAGATCGAAGAGCTATAAAGGGTCCCGATTGTCGGAGGGACGTATGCGGTTGAGTACCTCTTGTAACGAATGTCACAGAAGGAAACAGAAGGTACGCTGCTGGGGCTTTTTCTTGTTTCACACGCATAGGCTAATGCGCTTTAATTTTCTTCAAAAGTGCGACCAAAAGCAACCATGCAAGAATTGTGCGCGAAGATACCCCCCTCCTCCCTGCATCTATCGAAGAAGTAAGACAAAATCCGCGACGATGAGTTATCAAAGTCGCTGACCGAGCCAAAGAGAGCGCGCCTGCATTTACCCAGACCAGCTTTGTCCAGGACGAAGGTTCTCGAGAAGAGTACCTCGGAGGCTCGCTGGTAGGACCTGATGACACAAACGCCTGGGAAGATTTCTTTTCATCTGCGAGTACCACCGGAGCCACCGACCCACAGGATGATGTCTGGGGCTTTCAAGTCCCAGTGAATGACAGTTTGGCAGATGCGAAGCCTTTTGAACCAGCGGCCCCTGATACACTACAGCCCATTTCCGCCTACCCGAGATTGTTTACTACTATGGTCTCGTGCCCGTACAAAGACATAACTTCAGACTTTGACATCCTTAAGGAAGAGAAGATTGATGATAACTTTGATCCCAGCCTGAATGGATTCCTCAGTGTCCAACGCCTAAGGTGGAATTCGCTTTACTCGGAAACGGGAGGTCCTTCCAACCGGTTCAGTATCACTTCTGTGGACCCATTGCATTACCTGCCTCCAACAACAAGCTCTAAAGACGAGCAGCTCTTCAAACTATGTAACATCTTCCTTCCTGATGTGTTTTAGGACCTAAGCTAATATCGAAGTGCAATAGTCGTCAACATTATTACGAAATACGATGTCTCAATCGATGGCAATCCATCACCGAATTACTACAATGATCACTGGATTCCTTGGGCTCTCAAGTCCCCGTTATTGCGTCAACTGGGGGTATACACTGCAGCTTGTTACCAGGCAGAGGTACAAAGAATTCCTGCTGGACAATCTACAACCGTTTTTGGATTCAAACTCAAGTACATCCAGATGCTCAATGAGATGCTCCTAAGTGAGCAAAGCTCGAGTCGTGATGAAACCATAGCTGCCGTGGTATATCTAATCACGAATGAATGGTATTGGGGCATCAACGACAATGTGCAGGCACATCTAGGCGGCCTTGATAAGTTGGTACAGCTTCGGGGTGGGTTGATGGGTGACATGAATCCCTTCTTGAAACAAATGATAATTCTGTCAGATTGACCCTCAGAATCCACCTTCCTTTGACTCCTGACTGATGTTTTTAGGTGCGACTACCACATGGCTTGTTCGTTCGACCGCGAGCCCTCCTTTGGCCACCATGTAGAAGATCAGACCGCCGGCTCGGTCTGCATGAGCACTCCACTTCTAGCTTCAGAGAGTCGCTTTTCAGCTCACCTTGACGAGTTACATATCAGCGAAGAGACGGCAATGATTCTAGACGATATGCGGTTTCTAACAACTTCGATAATCAAACTAGGCAACCTTGATCCCTTGGAACAGGATCTCTCAAAACTTCTAGCGACATCAACTTGGATCCGTGATCGTATATGTTCCCTCTCGGATGGTAATGACACAACCATCTCAAGCCCAGAAAGCCTCATCCATTGCAGCTGCCGGACAGTTGCACTGATATACTGCAAAGCGATAGTCGAGCGCATCCCACTTTCACAAGCATGCACACCTGAAGACATCAGTAGTCTGTGGGGAACCATGTGGCAAGTCACGCTTACGCGATGGAAAGCCATCCCTGGGATTTTTATCTGGATTATCCTGTCCGCTCACCAAGCCGCGCAGGACACGGCTTATGGGCGCTTTCTGAAAAGCATGCTTAAGACCTCCAGCCTCTACATGGCCCTAGAAGACTGGAACTTGGTGGATGGTGCATTGATGACTTTTATCGAATTGCAGCGTTGGTTGAGGAAAGGAACACTCTCGGATGTCTGCGATGGTGACTAGAGCCGGCATTGTAAGCTTGCTTCAATTCATATGTGGTATTTGAACTATTGTCTCCATCGATAGAAGGTATCATGATATTTTCTTGTTATACAGTATGCATCTCGGGCGTTTGAACATTGCAAACAAATATATTCAAAGTTAGCAACATAATCAGGGTCTGGGACTTCGTCTTACATGTGTCACTTAGAGACAATGAACTCTAAAAATGGAAAAGTTGCTAACGTATTTTGAATTAGACTAATCACCCAATCTTTTTGTTGGATGATAACTTGCTCTCGAGTCTCGCGTCAAGCAAAAAAATAGCGGCACTAATTTTGAATGTCCTAGGCCGTGTGGGACATTCAAAATCCGCAATCTTCAGTGCCGCTTTCTGTCCACTGCGAGTCACTAGTGGCATCATACAACAAAGGAGGAAGATAATCAATTCAAAATCAACTGATTCCATAGTCTTGTGCCGTAGACTGCATCAACTAGTCTTATTCCCTATTTTTAGGCTGCCCTTCAAGAGTCTTACAATCTCAATTGTGCGAGCAAGACTACTCACGGCTAGTTAGGCATCACCAATAGATTATCACGCAACCAAATCCACGAACAGAACCCGGCATCACCTCCACAGAGGCCCACGCTTGTTACTCTCGTTTGTATATCGGAACACCTTGCTCCTCATACATCGCATGTAGAGTGATGCATGTAGATCTGAAGTGCCCATATTGACCACAGAAGTCACAAAGATTGTGGCAGCCTGCCCATACGTGATCTTCACGGCAGAAATCACATATTAATTGCCCATGTTGAATACCAGCCTCCTCTACGCTACCATTCTTCGGATCAGAAGCTTTGTTGCCTCGCTTCTTGAACCACTCGATCGATGGTTCGACAAAGTCAGCACGTCTGTCTTCGTAGCTATCATAGCTTCCTCCGGTGCTGACATATCGAGGGGTGATTACTTCGAGATTTACCAGGGTCTGAATTTGAAGAAGCTCGTTCTCGAGAAGTGGTTGGAGAGCTTCCTCGCAGGTAGCCGGACTGGGATCTTGAGGATGACGTCCATGGCTTCCATATCCCCATACGGCCCTATCGCTCAGGCAGTTGATAGACAGGCTTTCCAAACCAGTGCAGAACTGGATGATAAATGGAATATAGAGTTCAAGACCTATCAGCAAATCTTGCTCACATTTACTACACTCAGTCCAACCGCATTGATGCAGCTTGACAACGCCTGTAAAATTCAGATGCTTTAGCATTGCAGCATTGCTAGCCCCAATTGTGTGCAAGAATCGTAGGAACGGATCGAAGTAGATCCAGCCGCAAAGCATTTCGACAGGTCGGCAGAGGCGAATTTGGCATATTCCTTCTCGAACTTCAGAATCCCAATCGGCGAACCTCATGGATGGTTTTCCCGGATTAGGGCGGAACTGAATATAAGTACTAGTACCGAGAAGTGTGAATGGACTTTCTTTAAATGAATACTCGTTCGGCTTGAATGTGAATCTGTTCTTTCCGTACAGGATATTCATACCATTGTTGTAGAAGTCTTTGCAGGTTCGGAGGAGAGTAGCGTCAATTGCGGGCTTTTTGACTGCTCGCATTTCGCAAAATAGTCCATCGCGATCGCGTCGTCGCTGTTGACAATGGACGTGGTTAGCGATAATCCTCTGAACAGAAATCCAAGAAGTACAACGCATCTGTTTCCGAAAACTTACAATCCACACAATCGATGAATAATCAGTCATTTCAGAAAACTCTGGCTCCTCACAAACCTCATAATGAGGCTGGCAGTAGTTGGTCTTCCAGTTGCTAATGACAGTGTATGGTTCGACTTTCCCCGGAACAGTGAGAACGAAGCCGAAGATGCAATCCTTGATCTCTTGCGGTAATTTATCGAAATGGAGCCGGTGTCTATATGGCCGCGCCCATCCAGTTTCACTTGGATGTGCTACAAGGTTATGGTAGGAAGTTGATCGGGGCTTGTCAATCTGCTTCAGAGTCTTCGGCTTGGGTCTGATCAAATAGTGTCTGTCGTCGACACGGACTTGTTTTAATTTGTCATATTTCCGAAATTTATCTTCGATATCTACCTAAGATTAGTTTTGCTCTAATGAAGCCAAAAGGGACTCAGAAGGTGTTTTACCTGCGCCCCATGTACAACGAACGCCTTCGTCGTCTTGGAAAAATAGTCCTGGTACTCGAAACTCTCTTGCATATTTCTCAAGAGCATCAGATGGAGTCTCGCCCGGGTATTTCTCGCTCGCCGCTTTCTGGTATCCTGGGAGGTCATCCCCGGTATCCTCGCAAGGTTGGAGGGTCTGTCTTAAAGGAAGTTGATTACTCATGGCAATAGCTGTAGAACTGAGGCGCAGAGGAAGAATAATAGGAATTTGCAAGCCCTGGAGGCTGACGATTTACCAATGTTGATGTCGTGGGCTGGCTGCTTTGAGAAGGGCTATTTCAATTGTAATGAATAGAAGAGGCCACTTTAGGAAGGCCAGGGTAGCCTAAGTATTCAATTGAAAGAAGTCAGTATAGTGTAAGTCGCACAAGCCCACAAATCAAATGCTGGAGCCAAGTCATTTTAGGAAGTCAACTAGTCGCCAGGGGGGCTAGTGTTCGTTTATTACAGGACAAGTTCGATTGAATTGCAAGGTTTATAAGTAGCACTTAGATTGCATCACCTCGTGTGTGTAAATAAATTGGAATAATGGAGAAAATCATTGACTCAGGCAATCGAAGATGGCCCAGATACAGTTGGAAGTCCAATAACATTGATTTTAGAGGTAGATTGTCGGTATTTAGCAGACAAGTTATATTTTCAGACGGAAACTAATTCCAACCCCCTATCATAAGACCCGTGCCAAGATACAGAATGTTACCAGAAAGAAGCCTTAGTCCGCCAGACATACGCATCCTAGTCTCGCATTTTATTCCCTTTTCTCTTCCTTGGACTTGCCGGGCAAGACTTTTGAGAGTGACCGTATTTGCCACACAGAGAACAGAGATTGTAGCATTTGTTCCAGGGATGAGCTTCTCCGCAGAAACCGCAGAGGGTATTAGTACTTTCTGTGTTTGGGAGGCTGTTACAAGAGACCTTCTGAGTCTCCTCCATCGCCGCCTTCCTCTGTTTGTTTCTGTCGTCAAACCAATGCATTGCGGGAATTGCCCATTCATAAAGATCGTGACTTTCCGCACTGCGAAATACTTTGAGCTTTCTTAAAGATTGGACCTGGCGTAGTTCAGTCTCAAGAATTGGTCTCAAGGCAGCTTCAGTTGGCGTTACCAGGCGCCCGATATTCGAGGCCGTATCTTCGTCTTCATCAGAATCTTGCTCAGAGTCTTGCTGCAGGACAAATTGTTGGGTGACATCGGGATCCTCTTCTGCGTATAAGATAAGTTCGTCCAATCCTGTACAGACAGCCTGGATGACCGGGATGTAGAAGTGGAGACAATGGACGAGATCACCAATGCAAGGACGAAGCCTAACCATCCCGCATAATTCGATCTTCTTCAGTAAGGCAGCATTGGCTGGTCCAATGGTATGGAGGAATCGCAGAAAAGGATCGTAGTACGCCCATCCAGAAAATCTTAACAGATGGACCTGAGCTCGAATCTGGGTAATTACTTTCTGAACTTTTTCGTCCTTTCGTCTGTCATTCATTGGAGGCTTCTGAGGATTGGGGCGCCAAATGAGATGTTTTCTGGTCATCATCGAAGGCGGGCTTCTTTCCCATCTCGGAAAAGGTGTGTGGAAACGAAAGGTATTGCCGTAAAGAATACCACTACCAACTTTGTAGAATGCGCTGCATGATCGCAAGAAAGAGGCGTCGATTTCGCGTCGTTCGATAAGACGAAGTTCGATGAATGAGCCGCTGCTATCACCGCGTTGAATGGATGCTTTGGGTTTATTTGTCGCAATATCTTCATCCGATTGCTGACCCCAATCAATTTGATAGGCTGTCGACGCCCAAAGCCTTTTCCAATTACAGGTAATAACCTGTGGTATAATGACGGCAGGAGATATCACGGTAAGTGCCATTGAGAATATGACATTTCTAATCTCTAGAAAATTATGGAATTAGCAAGCATACTGCAATGGTTCTTGGGCTCATACCTGGTGGAAAGCTTGCAATATGATATTTATGACCCGAGGGACGATTCCACCCATCTTCACTGGGGTGAGCCACAAGCTGACGAGCTTCAAGCGGCTTCGGTCGATCGATTTGCGATAGAGAAGGCTGATATTTTCTCATCAAGAAAATTCGGCCTGCATCATCTGTTGTAAAAATCCAGCGAATACCTCCAAAACCCGTGTGGTGTGCATATTTAACAACTTTACACAATTAGACAATATTTCCCTCCCGTATCAGAACTGCTTACCAGGCCCCCAAATGCATCGGTCCCCACTATCGTTTAAGAAGAATATGCCTCCAATGCCGTGTTCTTTGGCATATATCTCAAGTGCTTTGTCACTATCTTCTTCCGGGTATTCCTTATCCGCATCAGAACGATACAAATCTAGTGTCCATCCATCCGTTGTTTGTTGCAAAGCCATGGCCCTAGTCGACAGTACGCATGCATTTATCGCAGGCAAGTGTGTAGCTGCAAAGTAGCTGGAAAAGTGTGGCTTGACGTCTCGACGCGGAAATTGATGTTAAGTTATAGTCATATTTTGCGATCTAAATGTTGGAAGAGAACGGATATTAAATTATAGTTGAGCACCAACCCCATTCACAACTAGGTTGGCGAGAATAGTCAATCACGACCATTCCGTTTTGATTTAGACAGGTCTCTTTTGTTATAACATTAGCCAATGAAACCAGACTCATGGTGCATGTGAATTCTGGTTCTAATATATGGAATGAATATCCACTGTGTTCCAACACAAAGTAGCTTCAATGCATGAATCACTTTTATTTAACATCCAAGATATTAAAATTGAGATTAACAGGAATGAGCAGTTACTAGTAATTCCTTACTTATATTTATTGGTCAGAAAATCCAACTTTCACAGCCAACCCCTAGCAATGAAAAGCAGAGGGAGGATGTGATTCTTAATCCCGCCTTGTATAGTACGTTATTCTAACTTTTGAATCTCGGTCTTCATAGTAGGCTCTGTCCTCTTGAGTTGCCTCCTTAGAAATCTGATCTCATACCATTTAAGAAAACCGAGTAGCTTTGCCTCCATTTGGGGCTGATCCAAATCAACTAGGACGTACAAATTTTCGCAACATCCATATTTAGAATTTGGGAATGACTATGTGCAAAATTATAGCTAGCTTTTTGCCCCTTCTTTTGGGTGGAATTCAACGTCCATACAAGGGTCAGTGGATTAGCAAGAAACTCAGATGGTTCTGCATCGGCCAATGCGTGGTGGAGATGTAGCCAGTAGGCGCCACTTGACTCTCGAGAGCCTGAAGTAATTGTCAGCTCTCTACTGAAGGCCCTTGAACTTAGATAATTACCTCTGCAAGGCTCTCTGAGAAAGCTGTCATTTATCTGTAGACTAGGCAAAGTCGTGAGAATAGTTCCTCCATGTGATTCGACCCCGTAGAGTTGCCTTATCATCTGGCTAAGGACACAAACCCAGCAGCGTTTTATTGCTATCTCTACAAAAGCACTGAGCAAGCTATCTGAAGAGATGTGCACATTCTGTCTTGGTTATTGGTATTTTGATCTTATTATTTGAGCAAATCTAGCCTTGAAGTACAAGTGAAGCCCCCCTTACTTGGAAGGTGACATGCAAGGGCCGAGAGATCATAACAATTCCTATGCGAGACACTGAGAACCGGTTACAGATAGACCCTACAATTTAGCTCAAGGTTTCCCTCTGGTTTTGTCTCTTTTTCTTTTTACTCTGACCTCGTCAAAATAACACCAGGATACGTTATGACAGAAAGTTCAAAGAGATGTGAGACAGTCCAGTATAAGGATTCATGATCTCAGTAGGCTCGAGTTCTATTGAGCACAGTTACACAAAAATGTGCTGAATGACAACACTCTCCTCGCTTGAACCATCCGTCAGATTCATTCTAGGTAGCCTGCGGGAAACCTCTGAGCATACCCCTCCTTGATCCCGTCCAGTGTTCCATACACAGCCAGCCAACAACAAGACACGATCTCTATCAGGCTTACCGCCAGCGTGGAGAGGAGAGTCAGGTTCACCCCAAGTAAAGCGTATGATATCCCCGCATTTGACTGGTAGTAAGGGCTGCTTGTTCAGTAATTGGCGTACATCTGTCTTCAGGAACTCTCCCAGGTGAAGGACCCCCTTAAATCTTACACAATTGGCGACATTACTTTCTGGCAATACTCGCGTACCGTTTCCGAGGACAGCCATGCAATAAATACTGTTAATTTGCTCGTCTTTAGCGGCATAAAGGCGTCTATCGAGATGCCAATCGATAGTTTTGAAGAACTTTTCACTTTTTCCAAGGCGAAGACTGATAAAAACTCCTAGCGGGGTGCTTGAAGTACCTGGTTGTTGAAGTCTTTTCAAAGACCAGTAGTTTTCTGTGGTGATATTAATGAAATTATGCAAGGTTTTCTTCACTTCTGGTAAGTTCGCATTCGTATTTCGGACAAGAAAAGCAGCTAGTTTCTTAACGATGCGTTCAGGATTTAGTGCGCCGTAATAGTCCATTGTCATTCGGGGTACGGGACGAGCAAGATTGACAGCTGTTATGCCGGACGGACTGGCGATCGGACCGAGGTTCTGGAATGGGGTAATAGGTAAGCGGGCCTCGGGCTTGACTTGAGGCAATAGATGAGAAGGCCAGTTGCTGCTCACTGGTATATTTTGCTGCTCCTTATGCTTGTCTCCGGTTCTGTCAACGGTGGGCTGCGGAGCCATAATGATAAGAGTAAGTTATGTAGAAATCGATTGTGAAAATCGTAAATGTGGGTTGAACATTTCAAGATCACGTATAGCAAAGACGAAACTTCAGTAATACAATCATATATCACTCAGACCTAGTCTCAGCTAGCGCATACATGAATATGCTCGAGCAGTCCCTGGGTTGCGCTCCAGTCACGTGATAATACATCAAAATGCTTCCAGAGCACCGAAGCAATTCTCACCATGGGTATTGCCGTAATATTCTTCGAGTTGTCTCAATGTCTGCAGTATCCTGTACTGGCGAACTTCATGACTCTTCTTTTCTGTTTTGGTGGAACCTTCCATGCGCGACTAAGGGGTTTCTAGAATGGAAGACACGCTGGCAAAACATCCAATGTCCGGGAAGTATTGTGAACTGTAAGATCATTAGCGAACACTGCAATGAAATGTATATGAGTTATTACGGAAACATTCTATTGCAATAAATTTAATTACAAAATTGTTGATTCAAACAGATTACTCCTGCATAATGAATACCGTTGGCTTACGCAAACTATGTGGGCGAATATACACAGAAGTATGTAAGCAAAATAATTCTGTCTTACATGCATCTCTAGCTGCAGCCGCCGCAGCCTCAACTCCTCGCTTAATGTTCATATGAAGATTATTCGGACGATCCTCCTTCGCTGAACACGTTAAGACGGCATTGATCAAACCCATCTTGGGTCGCCTCGCGGTGGACAGAAAAAGCGGCACTAGTTATTGCCCATTTTGAATGTCCCACTCGGCGTGACGCATTCAGAATTAGTGCCGCTTTTTTTGTCCAGCAGGAGGCCGCTAAAGGCAACCGCCGGAGGACCAGTGGAGGACCGGAAATATACAAGGTGTATTGGCTGTTCTACACATATTCACGTATTTTTGGGGCTCTAACTACTGAGTGAGACGTCAATTGATTTTCACCAGCCTTTGGCGTATATCTTGTAAGACTCTTGGCTCTATAAGTGGCAAAGGCTTATTGACAACAAGCGCGCGTGAGGTGAGGTCTTCCAGCCCCGGCATCTTGGCTATTCAAGTTTGCATATGTGGGGAGCGCGGAAGCTTTCACAGCAAGGAAAATTGCCCCGCTAGTACATACTCATATCATCTTCTGAAGGAGGCTGAACATGTTTGAGAGGACTTGAAACGCAAGATAGTGTTGCCAAAGTAGGTGAAAGGCGTAAAAGCAATTTTTCTCATTTTCAAAGAAAGAACTGAAATCTCCGACCTTCAGATGCTCACTGAAGCATACCAAAGGTCGAAGAAGTGGTACATCTATTCTTGGAACACGGCCACTGGGCAGATCATCGCCGATCCCTCCTCTCGAGCCTGTGTGATCTCTTCTCCCGTTTCGAGATGTTCGAGACTAGATTGAAGATGTTCACCGTAAAACTATGTGGACGTAAAGATCTCGTCTCAACTTGAGCTTCTCAGCTTCTGAGATTCAACAACAAGCCCAAATCGGGCCACCAACTTGTCTTGTGCAAACCCTAAACAGTCTCGGAGTGCCCGAAATTCCGAGCTCCGCTTAGTCAAGGGGCTCTCTGCTAACAGCGGTGCTAAGCTCTGCAAGTCATCGGCATGGTTTCCGGCGAGACCACGGCCACAAATGCGGCATGGTGGAGCTGGAATAATGCCGACCAGCACAACTTGGGGCCCCATTCCCCAATATATCCCCAATCCAAACTGCCCAAAATAAAGAGGGGGGCAAACCTGCTCCTCGCAGAGGCTCCTGAGTGCCAAGAGGCATTAGTGGCTCACGTGCGCTCCTTTCTGAGTTCTCTAGTCGGGCCGCGAAATGGCGCTCATCCTTGCTACGGCAGTCGTCCGGGCGCTGGAAGCCTGCATACACCGCAACCTCGACCTCGTCCTCGCTGTAACTATCGCATAATCGACAGACAAATTGCCCGAGCCGTAGTGAGCGTCGATTCGAAAAGAGAAAAGGCCCGAAAGATCTTTTGCTGACTCCACCAGCATCATACAAGCTTGCGTCTCAACCATCCCCCAAGTCGCAGCCCGCCAACAGTAGTTGGGGACACCCCAGACCCCTCACCAAACTTATTATTTGAGGTGGCGGATTAAACATTCAGGATTGCGGGGAAGGATTCCAAGTGCAATGTCCCGCCCTCGTATTATTGGCGCACTACTTCCCGAGCGGGGATCGAGAAGTCATGGACTTTGGCAGGGTCCCCTGAATTGCAGGGCTTGAATGGCTTCGTCGGCCTGCATACATGAGAATAGCTACGTCTACGGCGCAGCTCGGCGTACAACGGCTCTACGAGCCATGTGTTCATCCTGCAACATCGGTCACACTGCAAGCCCTCGAGAAGCTTCCCCCAATCCTGAAACTTTGGGTCGCGGATCATTACTCAAGCTAGGCAGACTTCAATCTCACTCTTGGAATTAGGGTACCCATCAAGCTTTAGCTCTGCCATCCCCAGGTGTCAACCTTTTTAGCTCGGATGTGTCAAGCTAAATCCCCCCGACATTAAAAAGCACATGCCCCCCGAGCTTTGTTGATTGAATTTTCCTGTCCTGAATTGAGATTTTGAAAGACATTCAAGATGGGTATCTCTCTGAAGAAGCCCGAGGGCGTTCCCGGCCGCTCATGGCCTGCTGTAAGTTTAAAGCTCTACAAGTCGTCATTGACTCGAAAACTGACGTAAATGCAGATTGTCATCGGATTGTTTGTTGCTTTTGGTGGTATTCTCTTCGGGTACGAATCAGCTCCGTTGGAGTTTCGAAAGCACTGACTAACACTTTCAGTTATGATACTGGAACCATCAATGGCATCATTGCTATGGAGTAAGTCGCGCCCTGTCTAACCAATACTCCGCTTTCTTCTTTCTCGTCAATCAATGGAATTCTAATAGATTCATAGCTACTGGAAGAAGGAATTCTCCACTGGTTATAAATTGCCTGACGCAGATGGCGTACTACAACCCGCTATCACGTCGTCTCAAACTTCGCAAATCGTCTCGATTCTCTCCGCGGGAACCTTCTTCGGTGCCCTTGGAGCCGCTGTGATTGCTGATCGAATTGGTCGTCGCTGGTCGCTGATCGTCTCCTCGGGCATTTTCTCGTTTGGAGTCATTCTGCAAACCGCCGCAACGGAGATTCCAATGTTTGTTGCAGGCAGATTCTTTGCCGGCTTCGGTGTAGGATTGGTCTCTGCTTTGAGTAGGCGTCATTGATCTGTTCATCTGATAAATGCTAATGGTTATTTCTTAGTTCCGCTCTATCAATCCGAAACAGCACCAAAGTGGATCCGAGGTGTCATTGTAGGAAGCTACCAGTTCGCAATTACTGTCGGTCTTCTTCTCGCCGCTGTCGTCAACAATGCCACCCACAAGCGGGACGATTCGGGCTCTTACCGAATCCCAATCGCAGTTCAATTCGCCTGGGCTTTGGTTCTCGTCGGCGGGATGCTTATCCTGCCAGAGACCCCTCGTTACTTGATCAAACAAGGGCATCCAGAGAAAGCTGCGGCTTCCCTTTCAAAACTCCGCCGCCTTCCAAGCAATGACCCAGCCATCATTGACGAGCTGGGCGAAATCCAAGCTAACCACGAGTATGAACTTACTTTGGGCAAGGCAACCTACCTTGATTGCTTCAGGGGTGGTGTTTTGAAGAGACTCTTGACCGGATGTCTGCTCCAGGGACTCCAACAGCTTACCGGTATCAACTTCATTTTCTACTATGGCACTCAGTACTTCAAGAACTCTGGCATCAAGAACGAATTCGTCATCAGTATGATTACCAGCGCCGTCAATGTCGTGTCAACCCTCCCTGGTCTCTACGCCATCGATAAATTCGGAAGACGCCCACTGCTCTTCTGGGGAGGTAAGTCCCACAAAAATTTCCCATTTTTTCAAAACTCCCGCTAACTTCATCCTAGCTATCGGCATGACAGTCTCTCAACTTCTCGTCGCCGTCCTCGGTACGACCACCACTGGCCAGAACCCGGCCGACGGAACGGTCTTCAGCAAGAACCTCGAAGCCCAAAAGGCCAGCATCGCATTCGTCTGCATCTACATCTTCTTCTTCGCCTCCACCTGGGGTCCCATCGCCTGGGTCGTGACCGGTGAGATCTTTCCTCTCAAGGTCCGCGCCAAGTGTCTCTCCATGACCACGGCCACCAACTGGCTTCTCAACTGGGCAATTGCGTACTCCACTCCTTACCTCGTCAACTGGGGTCCCGGAAACGCAAACTTGCAGTCGAAGATCTTCTTCATCTGGTTCGCTTGCTGCTTCTTGTGTATCACTTTCGTGTACTTCATGATTTATGAGACCAAGGGCCTTACGCTTGAGCAGGTTGATGAGCTGTATGATGAAGTTAAGATTGCGACCAAGAGTGTGGGATGGGTCCCTACGCATACATTCAGGGAGATTAGAGCCAGTGTTGCTGGGCAGGGCGGACATGGTAAGGATGTTAGTGAGAAGACTGTTGAGGGCGTCGAGCACAGGAACGAATCTGAGTAATTATGAAGGCTAGATGGATTTCCTGGGGTGGTAAGATATGACGTTGAAGGCGTGGCTGCAAGTATTTATGGGTGGATTCATGATTATACCATGCATTCATATAGTCTTATAATCTATATTCTTCGCTTTAACATTCGTAGAACCGTAAATCTAAATCGTGTCTGAGCCCCAACGCCGTACTCGCCCATTATCATACTCGCAAATCTAGCATCACGCGTCGACCATAGCGACGCTCAAATGTATCCACCCATCCGCATATGCCGCTTCCCTCATAACCTCCTCCAGCGGCGCTCGCATCGGTACCGGCGCACCATGTAGCACTGGCTCTGCCAATATCACATCCCTCCTACTCGGAAACAGACTCGGCAGCACAGCGTTCAACGCCGAGCCCAGTGTTTGTGTCTCCCTATTCCCTGTCACGGGCTGTACCAACGTCTGGATAATTTTGAACGCCCCAAGAGCCGCAGACTCGGTGGGCGAAGAAGGTATGTATATTCGTAGAGGGATGTTCTTTAAGGGTGTTGCGGGGTTTAGGAGGCGGGATTGGATGGTGTTGTAGGTTGTGAAGTCGTTGTCGCAGACGGAGTTCCAGAGGGTGGTCGAGTCGGGTTTGGACATGGACATTATGCCTTTTGCTGTGCCGTTACGGATGAAGTCTGCCTGTGGAGATCTAGTATCAGTATGTGCTATTCTAAAGGCCCTGTGGGTGACGGGAGGAACACACCTCTTTGACGCTATTCATGAACGTATCGTGAATGTCGAATAACGGCCCATCGCCCAGCGTGAGCTGCCATGGTAGAGAGGGTTGGTATAGGTCGCAGAGAAGCCCAACTGGGAGGTTCTTGAGGAGTATGCCTTCATAGGAAAAGCTGGATGCGGGGCCGAAGAAAGACGTGAGGCGGGGTAGCAGCAGCGGCAGGTAAGAGAGCCGTGGGATTTGTACGAGATACGGCGTTGCTGAGGAAGGATGCGTTATTTGTAGCGGAATAGTGGAGGCCCAGATTTGGGACTGCATTGCGAAGAACTCATGGAGAGGGATGAACAAGGAAGAGGCTGGATGATTTGCGCCTTGCGAGAAGGCTACGCGTGGTGAATAGGCGAGGCTGTCGACTAGCGCGAACGTTTACTTTTACCTCCTTTTTCTCGACTACCTAAGTACTTGATAAGGTCGGAGATACTTCACATAATCGTGATTCGAGGGGGAAAACTCGAAGTCGATTCAAAAGTTGTTTTCTGGCTTCTCTGATGATGGGGGCCCGATGTAGCGGGGCTTGCATATCAGCCACAACTACTGCATGTCGAGGCTCTCTGCAAGGCAGAAGAAGTGGTTTCTCTCTCCCGTTTAATTTCACCACTCTCAATACACCTTCGCAGATCTTCTTTTCATCGCTATTCTTATTCTAAGGATCTATACTAGCGTCAAGCCATTTGCGACCGCCCGACATGGCGGAGGTCCTGGGTGTAGTCGCCAGCGGCATCGCCGTCACTCAACTTGCCAGTCAAGTCACAAGCAACATCATCAAATTGAAGAACTATTGGGGGCAAATCAAGGATGCGCCGGCGGATATCAATTACCTTCTTCGCGAAGTCGACGCTCTGGACCACGTTTTATCCCATATTCAGCAAGATCAAGCTGGAATGGGTTCAAACTCCGTTAGCCATATCCCTCATCTGAAGCAGAGCCTCGCACTTTGCAGAGAAGGGGCTGATGAACTAGGGACGCTTGTCTCCGAGCTTGCTATGAAGGTAGATGGGAAGCATGGATTGAGAAAAAAGGTCCAGTCAGCCAAAGTGGTACTGAAGAAGGACGAGTTGAAAAGGTTGAAGGCCAGGTTGAAAAGTGCCGTCAGACTACTTTCTCTCTCATATCAATGTTACACGAGGTTAGCTTAGGAATTATCCTCGCAGGTCAGTTTCTGACCTCATTTAGTGCTATGATACCCCTTCAGTCGGAAATCCTGTTCACCAGAATCTCGAACCAAATCTCTGGCGTCGTGCCGCTTTGTGGAGCCTCCGATACCAATACCATCATTCCGCAAGCCGCCAAACAAGTTTCGAAATCGAAAGAGCTCATTATTACATGGCCATATGAAGAGGCGCTATGTTGGGGGAGCTATGCTTTCGGTGTTTTGATGTATCAATATAGACACCGTAAGTACAAGGGCAAGGAAGGAATTGAACACCATGCAAGATACAGGTTTCCGTCTTGGATTTCCCAAATGGCGTGGGATTGGCGCGCACACAGCACAATCTCTGGATGGCGATTGACGTTGCAAACGTGCCGGTTCATGAGCCCAACCTCGCCGTTCTTTGAAGCCGTTGAATCTAACGACATAACTAATGTGCGCAAAATGCTTCTCGATCGCGAGGCTTTCATCACGGATAGAGTATCACACACTGTTTTTGGAGAGGAGGAGAGCGACACCCCCATAAATAGAGGAATGACTGCACTACATGTTCGTAACAAGTTTACAGATATGCTTTTCCGTACAATAGGGCTAATGAGCGTCAGATTGCAATCATGACGGGCCATTTAGAGATGTGCCAGACGCTCCTTGCAGCAGGGGCTGATCCCCTTGCCCTTGATGATTTCGGCTGGTATGTTCACTTTTTAAGGCTAGTTGGTGTAGTGATGCTCGCACGATCGCGAGTGCACTTTTACCCTTTCTCCGATTGTAGCCACTTAATTTCCTTGTTCTAGTCCTTGTTCGTAATTGTTTATCTTCGAAGGGTCATTTCGGTGGATGTTTTTTTAAAGCTGGTCTGGTCAGAAAGGCATGCTAAAATCACCTTAGTTCCCCATTTCAAAGGGTTTTGCAGAATGCCTCATACTTGACCTTTATCAAGAACAAAAACGCATCAGAAATTTGCCGCCTCCTTCTAAAGAATGGAGGGAGTGACCTCCTGATTGATGATATTAGCTTCATCAGAGACACTCGCGCACCGATATCGTTGTTCCAATACATACAACAGGAGATGTATCCGCCCTTCATCGAATTGCCCATGAAAGACCGCCTTGACATTTTGGCCAGCCAGTTCAGCGTTTATTACCATAATCTTCCCACTTTACTGCAATCATCACTTGTCAAAGACTCGACAGTAGAGCCTGAAGTGTTGCATTGGGTCAACGACTATCATCAATCGCTACTCCATCTTTTCGCAGGAGGACTTGGACATAAGCAGAAATCATTCGGCGGTGGGACGACATTCGACGATAATCTTCCCCCGGCATTTCTGAAGCAATTACGATCTTCTGGAGATAGTCGTTTTATGTGGCGGGAGCTCATTCGAGAATTCGTTTCTGCGAGAGCGCCCCTACATAAGCTTGATGGCCAGAATCGTACGCCCTTCTGGCACCTCTTCAATATCAGCTCCTACTACAGCTCACGCTTCCAACATGACTTCGTGGTGAAAATGTGGCTCGAGGACCTGCTCACGTGTGGGGTTGACCTTCAGAAGTACGGAGCAGAAGAGTATATTGTTCTTCGGCGGAACAGAGACAATTTGCTTCCTGGCGAAGATATCCGGGATATCCCGCTCTGGAAGATGCGCCGCCCCTTTCCGTACCGAATTATAGGCTTCTCCTATGGACCACATCCCGACGACTGGAAAATCTGGGTCTCGGAAATCAGCGATCAATTTGCAGGTGATTTTTGGGAGATGATCGAAGCGGGGCAGGGCTCTACAGAGGAGCCAGTCAATTTGGCTATGCCCGGGTCATGGAATGAAGATAGCGACGCAGAAAGTGGATGATCTGAGGGTTTGTGATTCCAATACTGCGTATCACTCAGGACTTTGCAGCTAACTATCCAGACTAGATTATTTATGATTTTCCAAGTGCTACGACTAGAGGCCGTTGCAACATTTCCAGACACATAGAATCAACATCAGTAGCTCTGCCATTTCCCAGATTCTGTTGGTGACTTGTCTTCAATTCTATGTTGTCGACCGAGGCCTTCGCCGCACGCGTTGCACGCGAGGCGCACCTTCAACCACGACTCCAGCTTTCTATAATTACAATTTAACACTGTGTTAAACCCTGAATAGTGTCTTCATATTAGCATTCACTAGCCTTACCATGGATAATGCACAAGTCATGACCAGTCCACGGCTACTCGCGCTTCGGTGCCGAAGCCGTCATCTTCATCCCACCATGCGAGACCACACGGAGCTTGACTCGGACAGCAAGTTGTTCAACTACAATTCCGATATGGAACTTCCTGAGTGGAGCAATAAAGAGGGAATCCTACAATTCTTAGGTGTCAATGAGGAGATGAGTCGGAAAATCTTGCTCAAGTATCGGACCGTCTACGACTTAGATCCCCAGCCTCTCAACAAATCACTCCAGATCCCGTATCGCAAAAGCCCTTATGTTCAACCTGGCGAAGTTGACCGGGAACCTACAATGGTCACCTACGGGGACATTCCTCTTGTAGAGCACCTGGTGAAGCTGTATGGAAGCAGAGAAGATGATTTGAGCCCAGAATACTACAAATTTGAGGAGACCTATGGTACTTCCAGCGTTATTTAGAGTTCTTCCGATTCAGACTGACTCGTGCTACAGATAGCTACATTAATTCCGGTATGAAGGGTCATGGGTTGAGGCCGGATTTTGCAATTAGATGCGGCATACATCTCGATGAAACGGCTTACGACAAAGGGAAGAAGAGGAGTGGTACAAGGATGCACTAGGCGGGTATGCAAATGACATTGTAGAAGAAATGGGAATGATGCTCACACGACTTTGGAGGCAAAAACTTGAGCAGGAGATAACGACAGCAAATGGGAATGGCACGAGCGACGGAGGTCCCAAATTTAGGCATCGGCTACTGTTCATGAATCGAAACGAGGAATTTAAGATGGGAAAGATTTCACGGCGGGTTGAAGGCGTAACATTAAGTGCTCTCTTCACTTAGACGCCAATGTGTTCAAAATGGACTTCAATTTGTGTATCTCTCAAAATCAAAGGCAATCTTTTGGATGCCAGAACAGCACTGAGAGACTCTATACATAAATACATTGAAATAAGTGTTCCCCAAGTCGCCGCAGCCGTCATCATTCATGAGATACAGAAAAGAGACTTTAACACCGTGCTAAAAGACAACCTATTCATAAATACAACTTCTCATTTAGACATATCGATTGAATTCTGCCTTAGTACAGACTGTTCTTATCGGTTTGGCCCTCTGCCTTGTACTTGGCACCCGGCAAGTTGTTGAAGAGAGCCTGGTTGAAGTCGGTGAGTTGCGGGCATTCAAACTTTTGCATCAATGGGCCAAGCTGCTTAAGAGCATATCCGAGGACAGATCCAGCAGCGCCAAGGGCAGTGTCGGTAGAATCTGGAAGGCCTTGCATGGAAGCTTGAAGGAGGAAGCAAGCACCATTATTGCCTTCGGTAAGAGTAGCGAGATTAAAGACACCATTGGTGAGGTTTGGGAGATCAACACCAGCGAAACTATTGACAGTTCCAGTATTGCCACCAAAGCGAACAATGCCAGGGTACATGGCATTGTTGATAAAAACGTCGTTCAAAACTTCGGGGATATTATAAGCGTTGAGAGCTGGGCGCTTGTACCAGTTGAATGGAATTCGCTCCATGCCCCGGTTGTGGACGAAGTTTCCTGGTGAGTCGCCAGTAACAGCAAAGAAAGACTTCAGCGTGTCCCGGGTGAGGACGCCACCTGGGTTCTCTGCAGAGCGGTTGGACATGAAGTTGATGACAAAATTGTGAGCGGCTGGCGCAACAAGACCCGCGAAGGGTGCCGAGAAGTAGTATGGGTTGTTCTCAATAGACCACCGGGTAACGTAGTCACTCTGGGCAGCAGCCATGTCCAAGTCGTATTCCTCGCCGAGGTTCCAGAGGTGCTCCCAGGACCGCATTTGGAATACGCCGACGTTGCCACCATTGAGGTAAGCATCACCCTATGTGTCCATGTCAGTACCTCAAGCCACATTGTGGGATGAATTACAATGGCTTACCCGCACGATGGATGCGTCGCTCTCGTACTGATTATGTGTATCAGCAATTCCCGTTGGCTTTCCTGTCAAAAGAGGAACTGCAGCAGGGAATGCCCCACCAATAGACCATGTATCTGTGACTGGGTCGCCGGCCCTGAGTGCCTCGGTCAGCTTAGAATTGTACCAAAGACATTCATCCAATACTCACAGTCCGATCGAAACAACGGCCAAGAAGAGAGCAAGATCGGGAGACATGTTGTAAGCGTCTCCGAGACCCGTAATGGCTGTTTATTGATTAGACTGACTCAATCACGAGCCGCAGCGGGAGTAGGAGGTCGAACGTACTTTGTGGCGTGGTTAGCAGACCATTGTGTGGAATGAAGCCATGGTTTGCTGCGGCATTTAGACCTGGACACTGCCCGCGAATGTCACCGTTGCCAGGAGCTACAAATTCATGACCACTGCCTGACTCGACATTGACATACTGCTCCTGTGCATTGAAGCCAGCGGGCGGTTGGCTTGTATTCGGGCGTTTTGATAGAAAGAGAGGGGCTCGTGGTGCCGGCTCAGTATCACGCTTCTCATTCTGCATCATCTCCATGACCTGTGGCCATGCAGTTGCGAGTGGCAGAACAGCCAAAAGGAATGCTTTGACCATCGTTACGGCTTGGTGGAGTATAAACAAAGAGGGCTTCACTTCAATTCTTGCCGTGGAAAATGAAAATATGATGTCTGAGATCGAGACGAGACGAGAAAGAACCTTCTTTATATTGAGAAGTTTGCAAGTGCAAGACGGAAATGTGGCCTCCCTTCCACCGATAGACAGTTCCTGGCTGCCAAATTGTCATACATAGCGATGAAAGCAAAAGCTAGTATTATCCACTACCGACAGTTTCGAGCTATTGTTGTTGGCATACGAAATGTCGCAAAGTGTCAGATGCCGTGTACTCCAAAGTAGAGTAGTCGTTAATTATACCGAGGGGCACCGGCTGTCCAAAAAGTGCTACAGCACCCCCAGGTACTCTCCCGACTGATCGTTGAGGCTGATATTGCCTTTGACGGACAGCTAACCCTAAAAAGAGTCAAGTGTAGGGAACCATTCAGGTTTGCGGGGAAGTCTGGGGGGTGCGTACTTTGCGGGGAATTTGGCGCCGGGCAGCACTTACACAGTGCCCACCCCGCTTCAGGGGAGGGATCGGCACACATCCACCTCTGCCGTTCGGCATATTGTGGGGTGCATCGCCATCCCCGCCTTTTAACCTTAACTTGGTAAAGCTGTGACGACTGTGGCGTACAATGGGATGAACTTCAATACTATAAAAGTCCTAGCTCAGCACTACTGCCAATCATTTGACCCCTAAAAGCAATCAGCTCGATATGGCTCGCTTGCAACGCGGAAATCTTGACGGCGATTCTGTATAACTTCCGCGCCGGGGTTCCAGAAAGTCCGGAAAGAAGAAAAATTGTAAAAGAGATACTACTGTTGACGGCTTCAGACCTATTTCAAAAACGACGCTGACGAGGATCCACCGAATCAACCCATTGTATTGTATATGAGTAGAGTCTTAGACCAAACGATTGGCAGTTCCAGAACGGTCATTGGGATGCAAAGGCGGATCGAACCACTCACACCCCACGATAAATTTTCAAGAGAATTAATGAAGTACGACTTTTGGCAACTTCATTACTACTGTTCCTGCTGAGCAGCAATGGCAGGCGGACAATGCATACGCATACGCACAATAATGCATCTGCAACAACTGTTCCAGAAGCTGCTAAAAGATTCGATATTTTACTGGGAAAAGTTTTTAACTTCTCGAGGAACGAAACGACCATCCCAAATACACTTATCCGGTGAGCAAAATAATGGTAGGCGTAGAGTCCACTAAGAATATACACGTTTTGCAAGATCTTTCAAAAGTCATCAGAACGCAAACAGTTAACCAACAGCAGTGATCTCTAAAACAGACTCCTCACATATCCAAAAACGCAGGAGCCATGATCTTCAGCTCTAGTAACCAAGACGTTTCAATTAAAGTGTTGAAAAGGAGACCCGAACGAAGTGCGAAAGCCTAGCTAGTCTGCAATATTGCACAATCGGCTAGTGATTTGCGGGATCGCCGACAAGGTCCTCCTTCAGATGCGTTGCCAATGGCTGCAGATAGAGCGGCGGAACTTTCCACTGGGTACATGCTAACTATATGAAATATCTGGAACCAAAATCTAGATCTTGGTTCCTAAATCGGAACTACCACACAATGTGTAATCTGAAGCATATGGGGACAAGACTCCACACGCTGTCTCGAAAGCACGCAATAATTGGAGAAATGATGCTACGAAACAGGATGGTTCGACGCTGCAATGGCGGTGAAGTTGGGCCTTTGACTTCGGCCTAAGTGCAGCGCTGCTCGGGTGTACAGTCGGCATCAATGGTTCTCCTTCTCGGCATTCTCCACCACGCACCGAGACTCTTAGAGCACTGTACAAGGACTCAAGCTCCCAACAAAGGATTTACTATGGTCCTTGCTCAGAACAGGCTCAATCAACTTGAATATTCAGCAACACTCGTCGACAATACTTCACGGCCCGAGTGAGTCCGATGCATAACTCCAGACTGCAAAACTCTCAAAAGAAACCCCACCCCTGAAAGAAACAAGATAGTATATTATCTGACGCAGTAAAGGTATATCTACTAGATGTGTATCAGAAATAACAGTAGAACGCTTTCATTTCACAGCATAGTATCTATGCCTCCTTCTCCGAAGTCACATTTCCGTCAATCGAGCCGGACCCAGAGCCCGACGCCTCCTTCTCGTGGGCAATCTTACTCTCAATCTCAGCTGCGACCTGAGGGTCCTCATCCAAAATGTCATCAATTGTTCTCACAGGCCCGGTAAAGAATGTCTTTCCACCAAAGCCCGGAACATAATAATACCCAACGCAAAATACCAACACAAATCCCAGTACCGCAACAGCGTAGTTCATTTCCTGTGGTGTAGGCTCCGGGTATGATGGAAATAGAAGCAGAACGAAGATAAATGTCATCCATGCGACAGAGTAGACGGCGGATATATAAGAGAGTGTGTCGCCCATGTACCATACGCCGGGAGTGAAGTGACCGAATAGAAGCCGAGCGACAAGGGGCATGCAGTATGCGAAGTACAGACCCATGATGGCGAGATTAAAGATAGAGTTGATCGCTATGGTGTTGACGAGCATAAGCAGGCCCTCGGCCAGTGAGCAAAGGGCTACGAATCCGACAGCACGAGCGGGTGTCCTGTTGGCTGACAACTCTCGCAGGAAACCGGAGCCAGGAAGACCATGATCTTTAAAGTTCAGCGACATGCTCGCCAGATAGGGAGAACAACGAATCAGACATACCTCTAGCGAAAGCGAAAGTTTCTCTCGATGCAGCTACCATCAAAATTGAACAATTGCAAATTGAAGCGAACCACAAAAACACTAACAAGGCAATGCTACCGTTCTTTCCCAAGCTATTGAATGCAATCTGAGCCAGCGGCTGGCCGAGGGGAGAGGTAACGATGTCAACCACATCCGTTCCCATACAAAAAGCAATCGTAATAATAACTGCCCAGCCAGATAGTCCGCCGGTAACGAGCGATGAAACCATTGCAAAAGGCACAGCTTTCGCAGCATTGCTAGCCTCCTCTGCGATGGTCGCTGAAGACTCGAATCCACTGACCACCCATACAGGTGTCAAAAAACTCATCATGAACGCCCAGCCATTGTTCGTCCAGAAGCCCGTGTTGACAAAATCTCCAAATACGAAGCTGGTACTGTTCTTCAGCTCGCTGGGAGTGCCGGCTGCCAAGGCAATGATCAGGGCTAGGAGCATGGCGAATTGGATTATGATGTAGCAGAAGTTGAGCTTGCTGAGGAGATTCGAGGATACGCATGTCATGCCGAAGGTAAGGAAGGTCGTTGCGGCGAACATTCCGTAGTTCTGATATTTTGTTGCAACATATGCACCCTCACTGCCAATGGAGCAGGTGGCCCCGAGAATAAGTGTTGCGGCGTATATAGTCGAAGCGTAGATTGAAATATACCCCAGCACGTTCATGTAGCCAGCAAGCCAACACATGAATGCCCTTTGTCGAGGAGGGGTCAGGCTCGCTACCCACTGTTCTTCGTCAGTTCAATCCAAATACAACAATCTTGAGGATGCTAATCTCACATAGTACAGTCCCCCAGACGTCGGCATAGAGCTACCAAGTTCTCCCAAGCTCATTGCCACTGGGATCAACAATAAACATCCAACCAAATACGTCCACACCATTCCCACACTACCACCACTACCCAGAGAGAAGATGATCGATTCAGCGATTGCCGGGGCGATGCCCATAGCCCCAAAACTCTGCCCAAAGACAGTGAGATATGAGAACTCTCGCTTCAACTCTGCTCGATAACCCAATGATGCCAAAAGTTCATCGTCTGAGTCGATTACGCTACTCGACCCTTCTTCCCTACCCATCACAGCCTTCGCTTTCTTGATCTTCTCATCGCGTGTGATTGAACTGGCTGTGCTCGTTGCTGGCGCAACATCTTCTGAGTAGTTGGGAGCCATATCCGCGACGCGTTCTGCCTTCGAACCAAGTTCCGTGGGTCAATTGGGTACGGCTTTAGCTGATGGAAGACTGCACGATGGTCGGTTTCCTCGAGGATAAGGTTTGGAAGGAAAGCCCAGGCTTAGGATACTCTGGGAGGGCTTTCTTATTTACCAGAGACAGGCTCCAGAACAATGTACCTCCCCACAAGCCGACCGCCGGTGCTCCAGATAAGCAACATCTCAGACCAGGGTCTCAGAAACAGTGACATGATAGATTCTGCATGAACCAACGCCTCTGCATGGCTCACCAACCTTGGCAATTCCTTACAGGAGGGTATCAACCAACGGCAGTAGTCCTAGATGTTGGTAGATAAAGCTCTCCTGTCTGGTTGTTTGATGTCACACTTGTGCAAAATATTTTGCAGGAAGATAAGCGACCCAAGCATCGGCAAGCCGTCTTGTTACTGGTGGAGCGGACCGCCGATAAGGGTGGCTTCAGGGGTCTAACGCTTCTGATAGCGGGGGCTATCTGCAGAAACAAAGCTTCGCATAAAAGAACTTCTAATTTTTTCGTCGTGGGTCTTTGGTCATATTGATACTCAAATTTTCAGAGAACTAGAAGATAGAGCAACAAGGTGGAGATCTAGTGGTTCTCTTTACAGCATCTGTATGCAGGAAAGGGAAAAAAGAAATTTTGGTGGAAATTGACACTGAACTATGCAGCATGAGGGGCTTCGACGAGAACTCATTTTGTAAGCAATTGCCTGTCCCGCACAATGCCGGGATACACCCATCATGAAGATCGGTACAAGGACACGATCTGGCATAGAAAACGAGATATGGCTCTGTTCTGACAGGCTGTCAGTGACAGCTCAGAATATAACGCCACTTGAACGGAAGCAGGTACCCGGTATTGTTGGCCAAGCGAAGGACGACACCGCCCGCGTTGGTGTCTGAGCATCGTCCCAAGGTGTTTCATTCGAGAGCACAGTCACATACATTATAATTGTTGCACATGCTCTACGATTTTTTTTCTTCTCGTGCTAGGTATTTTGCAATGTTTTATTATTAGCTGTTTAGCCGTCCCAAAAACCGCAACCGACTGGACCCACAAACAACGCGCAAAAGTTACAATAGGGCAAGCAAACGGCATGATACTAGTATCAGGCATACCATAGCAGCTGGCTTTGATTGACTGCAGCTTTACTGGTCATCAATACGGCGGGGTAACTTCCTCACACTTTCCGGGACCTTAACTGAGATCAATAAATTGAACTCTACCAGCTCTTCATGGGCCTCTCTCTCCGTCTAATTCCTCCCTTTCGAGTAGAGTCTAGTTGTCCAACTTGTCCTGGCTGCGAGCTGAATAATGGAGAATCCTCACTCTCGACCATAAATATCTCAACCTTGGCATCTCTGCAAGTCTCAAAGACTTCCCTGAAATGATCCTCCGCATCTAAACTAAACGTTGTCGTCCGCCTATGGCCATCGCACCGCCAGATTACAATTCTCCGGAGTTCGGTAAACAACGAATCTTTGGACTTGACAATCTCGGATATGAAAACACTAAGGTCGCCCGGCGAAAATGCTTCGTTGCTTTCGAGCTCGGCGGAGAAAAAATAGGCGGTCCAGGGGTGATCGTCAAGTATTTCAATTTGTAAATCTCTGATGGCAGGAGGGAGGATCTCCGATATTGATGGGATGTAATCCTTAATACCCCGATCTTTGGCTTGATATTCGGAAATACGAAAAAAGTCGATAGGAAGCCCGACATACTGTAGGTTGACGAAAGAGTGAAGGTCGATGAGCTCCGTTTCCTCGTAATCCGATAAGCCGTCACAGATAGCTCCGTATACAAACAACTCTTCGAGATGGCTTTGCTGAGATGCGAGTGCAATTCCAAATGCTTTTGCTGACAGATAAACTTTGCCATTGAAAAACTCGTAAGGCCCCCACTGGCGTCGGTGAATATCGGAGAGCACGAGTTCGTAACGCAGTGACTTGAGCCTTTTCGGCCACGAGAGGACCTCAGCCAGACCTTGGTCCACGGGAATGGTTTCTCGAAGCGACAGACTCGTGATTTCTGAGGTCATCGTTCTCTCGACGTCCGAGTCTTGGATCAAGAGGCTCCACCTTCGAACACCAGATAGGGAGAGAAGCCTGAGGCGAGGGAGGTCGAAAAGCGATCGAATTTTCTCCCTGTTACTCGTAATCTTGAGATCGTTAGTTTCCCAGTTGATGTCGGCGCGTTCATCAATCCTCAGGTCCAAGGAGCTGATGAAAGGTAGAAAGTTGGCGTCTGGGTCGTATGACGCTAAAGAACGCTTGACGTGGAGGTCTTGGAGTATTGGGGCCAGGACTTCTATCACCTGTAGTGATAGTGCTTCTTGGTGCACTTGACAGTTGAAACTTGCTCGAGCAACATGAAGACGCAAAGACTCAGATTCGGTAATGGTGCGGAGGAAACGTGATAAGTTGAATATTCTCGTGTCATCAAATGGAGGACCAGATCCGGCGTTAATCATATGCAAGTATGGACTTGACCAGCTCGGTATATCAGGTGGCCGAGCGTACTTCGACTCATTGTTTCTAGCTGGGCTCTCCCAAGGATAAACAGAGCGGTAGATTCGATTGACTGAACAGCGATGAAGGCTTTTCGACAACGTTGCTAGATGGAGCACCTGGTAGCTTGGTACATACTGCAAGATATCCAAGATTAGGTGATCGGGGAGGTCCGAAAGTTTGGCCATTATGTACTGTGGAAAGTGGAAAGTGGAAAGTGTTGTAGTCAGAAAGCCACCAGCCGCAAGAGAAATTAAGGTCAAGGTATAGTGGCGGATGAGTCACGTGCACACTGCATTTCAATGGCGCATGGCGGTCATCCCAACACAGCTTCGCGGTGGACAGAAAAAGCGGCACTACCTTACCTAGGTAATTCTGAATGTGCCACACCAAGTGGGACTTTCAGTGGGCAATAATCAGTGCCTCCTTTTCTGTCCACCAGGAGACACTGTCTGCTGTCTCCGAGACAGCCTACTGATGGTGGTGGTTGTCACGTGTAGCCGAATCTCCAGAAAAAACTAATCCCTACATCAACACGAACAATGGTATAAAATTCCTCGAAGAGTACGAGTATCGTGTGGCCACGAATCCTGTCTTTTGACGGCAATCCTACAGGAATCACCATTTTCATATTCACGTATATGCAAGGCAGCACGACCTGGCAGAGTAATAGAGTATGAAACCCAACACCAACACCAACACGACCACCTGTCACCACGAACAGCGTATGTCTCCTCAAAGAATGCGAGCAACGCATGACCACAGCCCCTACCTCTTGGCTGAGATCCTAAAGGAATGACTGCTTTCATATGTATATAAGGCAGCATAGCGTGGCGGAGTATGAAAATCAACCACACCAACAACAGCTGATGATTCTTCGACAAGTGCAATCACCGTGTGATCACGAATCTCACATCTTGGCAGGCATATTTCAGGCTCGTATTAACGTATAGTACGGCAGGTGACCTTGGACAAACGCTCTTGACGGCTTTCTGACGTAGCTGGCCTACGTTAACAATCATCAACTTGACGCTGCTAATATGATTTGTTCGTAGTTACAATTTGCGCCCCATGGTCAATTATAATATTATGACCGAGATTGGAATAAAGAACAACACCCTCCGATTCCATAAAAATCCGCTAGTCGGATGCTAGGAACGAGTCCCTGTCTGTACGAGACCGTATCTGAATCCAGGCCTTCGGATTTGGTCTTATGATCTTCCACTCTGAGGGTTAATGCCCGCCCAAGACCGTTTCCCGGGAAGCTTTTGACACAAAATATTCGTCGGGTTTATGAGTACTGCCTCGATTATTTGCAACTGGCCCATCCAAACCACGCCGTGTTGGATTTACGTTCAGTAGGATCCATCAGTGAGATCTGGCTTGTCACGATACACGGTTGGCAAGGTCACAGCCCATCTCTAAAGTAAGAATATGACTTTTGGTACTTCGGTCTGCGGCGCGGGGTTTGTTCCTGCTTCTCGGTACCTTGTTTATTTGATATAAATAAATGTCTCGATCTGCTTTCTTTTTCCCATTCCAAAGGTCTCTTTTGGTTTACCTAAGTGAAGCTGTATCATTATTTCGAATCAAATTTCATTTATCTATCTATATATTGTATCCCGAGACGGCCTACCATCATGCGTCTCAAGACGTTAAGTGGAGGCATAGTTCTACTACCTTTTTTATCAAAAACCCTCGCTCAGATAGGGGTATGTTGAACATTCTTGTATTCTCCAACATAGAACCATTCTACAAAGGTGACAGCTGGGCTCCTGGTGGACAAAAAAAGCGGCACTAATTCTGAATGTGCCACGCCGAGTAGGACATTCGAAATGGGCAATAATTAGTGCCCCTTTTTCTGTCCACCGCAAGCTGGGCTGGTAAATTGTTCAGAAGTTTTTACTAAATTGTCTGTCATCATCAGGTTGACAATGTCGATATTGCTACTCAAACAGATACCCAGATACTTGTCGACACCCAATATCTGACCCAGGACCCTTCATTGTTTATCGGAACAATCGGCGTCAATACTGAATACCTCACGGAAGATAATGGCAATACGAAATGGATCGGCGTCAACACTGACTATATGACTCAAATCACTCAAACCAGCGACGTCTCTGGAACTCCTGTGACCAGTACCGCACCTGTAAAGGCAACTATTGTTGGCACACCGCCAGAGAATGGGGTTGCGACAGAGGACTTTTCGATAGTCATCACACCATCATTTCAGGCAGAGATCGAGAGCATCAAAGCAGAATTTTGCCCGTTGAAAAAGCGTGCACTTACCTGCGGTCCTGAATTTGCCCGGAAGATCTCTGCAGCCTTCGACATATATGCCGCAGCTCAAGGCGCGAAGATTGCGGCAGGGGGTGGCATTCTTGCTGTTGCAGGTATGTTCGCGGCTCAGATGCAGAAGATCGCAGAAGGGGGCCAAAAAACCCCGCTCAAGATTGATATATCGAAAGACAACTTCAACAACGCCAGGCCAGTGGGGACCGTGGTGACTATCATCACCGTAACTCGCACAGCGACCTCAGCATCGTCATCAAGCACCGGGGGTGCTGGTGGTGGTGGTGGAAAGGGAGGAGATACGCAGCCTACAGAAACTGCCATTCCAGAATGCTGGTTGTACCGAGGGTCTGAACCTGATCTTTCCAATATCGACACGGATGATAACGACGACGGCGATGATCCACCCACAAAGGAAAAACGGCTAGCAGGCCGAGTAGTCTATAACGACTTGTCCATGACTTCGATGAACCCTGCTTCTATCTTGAAACGGAAAGGTCCGCCCAGGAAACTGACCAAACTTGGCTTTTGCCCACAAGATATCAGTATAAATACGGAGGATACTCGTTTCAATGTTAATCAAGTCGCAGGTGGATCAATTCCAGAAGACCAGTTTTGGTTTGTTCCACAGCCAGCGAGCGACGACATAAAACTCTGTCGAGTTTACACTCTGCAACGTGTCAATCTCGGATCTGGTAAGGCAAGTTTCCCACCAGGTTATACTCAGAAGGGGAACGGCCCGAAGTTGAGTGTAGACCATGCTTGTAAGTTAGCAGTCGTTTCATTACAGAAGTCAAGTCAATCTTCTTAATGAAAGACTGATCCTACTACCACAAGTCGAAAGCCAGAAATTTGGAATGGGTAGAAATGACCCTTTTGAAATTTAAATTCATCAATGCGATATCATCGAGCTCAAAGGCTAACTCTCGTGTTCGAAAATAGTCGAAGTGAATATGCTCGAGGGCTTTTTCAAGGCGGTCTTTAAGGATAGTTCTGACAAACGATGCCTGCCTTTCCTTGATATGTACAATAAAGATAACGCAGAAGGCAAAGATTATCCTCGCCTGCAGTCTCTTTTTTACTTGGGACCAAATAAGAACAACAAGGCTTTCGTTGGACTCGATCAAAAAATCAATTCGGTCAAAGGAAGTCTTTGGAATCCAGGGCTGCCGGATATACAGAGAATAAGAGAAGCCGAGCGGGATAATATTACTCCCGAGGATGCTGCGGATAAGAATTTGAATTTGTGGAACGATATGTAAGTAGCATTCGTCATTCCTCGTGGGAGGTCAGTTCGAGAAGACAAGATTATGGCTGACGTTTCTTTTTACAAAGAGCCATGGCTTGGGGAGTTCTCAAGCAACCAGCCGCAGCAGCACAGTTCAAGAAGGTTAACACTGACATGTATAGAGCATTGTGAGTAATCCTGCTTCATTGTGATCACCGAGACTATGCTGATGAGTCTGTTCCTTTGCTAGTCGTCAAATCGACAAGGACCAAGCCTGCTTGTCCGACGACGACCTAAAAGGAGCAGGAGATGGATTGTTGAAGGCAACATGGGCGTCACAATATGAAGGATACATCAAAAGCTTCGTGGCGAATCAAAAGGCCGATGTTGTCAAGTACGTAGCCTCCATCACCTCGGCAATTGCAGCGGCCCCAAGCGCGACGGAGAATCCCGACAAGTCTAAAAACAAATACGGACACGCATTCCAAGCCCTCGAGAAGAAGTTTCCTGAAGGATATTACGATCTCGATGAAGCTGCAATCTTCGATTTTTCTGGCGACCCTCTACCTTTCAAGCGGGACAACCCCATCGGACTTCCCGCTTGCTCGATCACCTCCAGCCCCAGCACGACGGCCCTGCCATCGGACTTACCCAAGCTGTCCAACAGCTGCGTTACTAGTAGCGAGTTTAATTGCCAATGGATCTATAAACCAGCTACCAATACCGCGGATTGCCCCACGACTACAGTTACTACGATGTCGCCCTCTTGTACTCCAGATTGGAAGCCCCCGTTTGTGGCCCCCAAGGTTCCCCCTCATCCGGATGGCCTGCGCGACAAGTACACTAAGCAGTGTATAGACCACAACATGGCTGGCATCAACTCAATGGATCGAACTTTTGCCCTGCAGGCTATATATGATGGATGGATGGCTATGCAGTCTCGTCCAGTCCCCCCAGCTCCCTCCGGTGGCATGGGTGTAAACTTTCTCAATACTTCCTGGGCCGGCTCGGACGAGTACGTTCATATGGTAATGTCCTGGAGTGATGACCAGAGTGGTTGTAATAACAAACCGATGGATCCAAATGGGGACCATCACATAGGCCTCGTGTGGCCAGACTATAGAGACGCAATGTCATTTATCATCGAAAATTGTGGGTTTCATTTGAATTTTCCATTTTTGAATCTTCTAATACTTTACAGGTGACACGGATACCGTAACGGCAAAATGGGGTGGCGCTCTCTTGTGGAATACTCAATATGGATGTCTCCAATTTGAGATGTGGCGTCAAGACCCCATACCAAAGTGAACCTTTTAGACGCGCCTGAAAATTGAGTGAATCATGAAGAGGAAGTACACTCCCTCGGTGGGGTTGGCTAAAGGCTTGCTTTGGCCGAAGATTAGTTGCGTTATATTCATGTTATGGGGGAAATGATGGACTGGAGTTGAGTCTTCAATAATTGGTGACAAGGTCCGGACTGTTTGTGCTCCAAATAGCTGTGACTCATTTTAAGTAATATATCCAGCATTTCACTGGGCTTTCCGCTCAATAATTTCCTTCTCATGACCAGACTTGATTCGTTTGGTGAGGTTCGCTAAGCCTTTAAAATGGCCTAAAAACACGGATTTTCGTCGGTAGACTCGTTAGTGGCCTTGGTGATCCCAGGATCTAATACTTACTGAAACACCTGCTAAACAACTGCCAAGTACAAGGTACGAGATACGACAAAAAAGCTAACTGGGTTTGAGATTCTGAAAGGCATTCTGTATATCGAATACTGATTCCGTGCTGCTTAAATTGCCCTCCCGCGCCCCCCTCGCCCGCTTTTTTTGTGAGAAAACTAAACCATTTGTGGCGTCCATGGCCCCTTGGTATACACGCGTTGCGAGAGAATATCCAGTTTTGAAGCATTCAGCTTTAGTTCCAAACCACTGAAATCCCAGCTTTCTGAAAAAGAGGTATCACAAGTCGCCATGATCTTTACCTTACAGTTGGGTTCGACAACTAACAGCGCAAGCTCGTCAAGAACTTTCAAAGTCGAGGAGCATTGATCTACTCTGTCAATGACGATATAAGTCGTCTCGATATCCTCGAATGTTGCTACCTCGATAAGCACATCTCGCAAAAGCTCCATCATTCCCTTCAATGAATCAGAATTTCTTTGTTCGAGAGAGTGTCTCGACAAGTTAAGATACTCCTGCTTCTTGCGCCTCAAAACAGCGCTTTTTTGTGATAGAAGCTGGTAGATCAGGGCTGATAGGACCAGAAAGCTGTGGCGTTCTTTAGCTCGCACGTCGGGGTGGCAGCAGTAGTAGGCTAAAAGAGACTTTCCATCCTTTAAATGCGCCTGAGCAACATATGAAGTCGCAGGAGACAGCCAGGAATAAGTAGTAGATAGCCCGTCTAAGCGCGCCTCGGGAATCGTCTGCCCATACAAGAGAAAAAAGGACGATGTTGTTGACTCCAACCATCGGATGTAAGCGTGTTGAGACTGGAGCAGTTCCGGGCTCATCTGTTCATATCGAGCACATATCTTACGACGACTAGTTTCTTTACTGGGAAATGCGTGCAGAATTGCGTCCCTACAAGTCTGGATGTTGGTTTCTAAACCAAGCCCAGTGAACTATCGCAGCACGTAAAGTATTAGCAGTAGGTCAAGACCATAGAATGCAAATATTGTCTTGTGTGTGGTCGTTATAGCTGTGAGAATACTTACGTCTAGGCTGGACGCTATTTGCGCCAAGTTATCATCGTCATCTTGTTTCAATTTTACTGTAAGGAAATACTGTTAAGTAAAATCACACATGGTTTCCAGAAGTCCTTACTTTCAGAATTCTCCTTCATCAAATGACTCTCCTGTTTGACCACTGATAAATTACGCAGTAGCTCGTTGTTTTGGGACTGAAGCTCTTCTATCCGAGCATCAGATTTCTTGAGGGTAGTTCCAAGCGACTTCACACTAGACTGCAAGCCTTGGTTTAGGTTGGCGAGCCTTTGAACAGTCGAATGTATCTCCTGGTTGCGTTTGTGTAGAAGAATCAAGGCTTCTGTATTAACCTCTCCCAATAGACTCATTATAGTCTTGTTGGTGACTGAAATTCCGATAGATGGGGGTTTGCCAATAGCTGTCCATACCCTAACTTTGCTAGCCTTAGAAAATCTTAAATACCAACAGGAGTATAAGCTCAAACTAACCAGAAAACTTCAGGAAATATTTCGTCGCAGTCCTTGCGAACAAAATCACTTCCTGATATACTGACGCTACGTGAAGTTCCAATGTAGAAGAAGGGTAAACACTGAGCAAGGTGCCTAGCCGTGGGAAGGCTGTGTGAAGTTCCGACAGTAGTTGTGAGATCTGTAGGTCATTTTGGTTTTTGTTGACCACCACCTCGGTCTATCAGTAAAAGTTTCTGGGGCAAAAATATGAAATAAGAAGAAGACAATCAAACTACGTACCGTGAGTAGAATCGACAGTGTTTGATAAGCAGCTTCGCCATATTGTTGACCAGCATTCCGTACTAATTCGATAATTCCTGAATACGCTGTTAAGAATTCTGAGAAGGATGTAAAAAAGTTCTGCAATCGCGATCCAAATTTTCGTGATCCGGTCGTTCGTTCAAGATTATAGGAAGAATTGACCATTTGAGCTCCCAGCAAATCCTCGCCAGCATGCTCCTGCAATTTATAGATATCCAGCTCTCGTAACTGTGTTCGGAGATCTTTCTCTGTAGTGACCGAAGTTGTGTCTTTCCCTTTTCCCTTCAAAAGCTTTCTAGCGAAGTTCTTGAATCGTTCATGGTCTCGGAGTGCGTTCTTCGCTGGCTCTACCGTATTTCTAAGTCGGTATTAGTAATTATGCGGCAATTCTTATGCGAAAACCGACTCACTCATCTGTCTTGAACCATTCGAACTTATAATTCTGGGTCTGTGTTTTGTCGTTAGATGCAGACATCTTATGAAGGTCCCGCAAAAAGTATGGAATATTTAGTGATTGAGCAACTTTTAGTGGGGTAGAGAGCCTGTAGAACCACCAGATTATAATTTCAGCGGGTAAGCGCTAAACCTATAGGGCTCTACCCCCTGAACTACAAACGAGTACAGACGGTTCCACTTCCCTATTTCGTCCCTAATATTACGCTGCCAACACTAATGTAGGAGGCTTAAGGCACAGTACCACCTGTAAATCTAGGGGGTCTGCAAGGGAAATGATCCCTCAGGGCCCTACAGGCTTCTACAGGCTCCCACATCACTGAAAGTGGCTCAATCACTAAATATTCTGTACTTTTGCGGGGACCTTCATAGCGACAGCAAAGTCCCTTTACAACGTGATTAGAGTTATTATCAAACAGACGTGATCGGAAGACTCGATCTTTGCATGAATATCACGGCTGACCTGTATCGGACCCCCTGGCACTTATCAGCAAGGAATCTCTGCGGTGTGGCGAAAGCAGCCCCTTCGGCATGACAAAAAGGCCGGAGGAACGCAGGTTTGCGGCTGCACAAAGCCCCATGGACTCTATCGGGCCTCTAAATCATATTGTCAATATCGGGGAGCCACTTATCTCCATGGCCCCCAACACTTTGAACGAATGGTATGCTATTCTCATTCTTGGTGTTACACAACACCCGTTTAAGCATCAGGACACCAACACCCTTCCCGTCCCACACCATCATAAAATTCCCTCATTAATATACCCATGCATCCACTACGATTTAGCTTTACATGTAAAAGTACGGGAGAGGTGGAGCTACTAGGATTTATTGGGGCCGACGCCTGAGGCTGTGGCGGCTCAAAATCTTGGGTAGGGTTGCATTTCTTACCACACTCTATAGTTTTGCCCGAGGAGATGCTAGAGCATGTATGCTTGGCAAATATTGCCGGATTAATTGAGTATCTTTAAACGAGTACGAGACTTAACTGGGGTTGGACATGAGGCAGATTCATGGGGGAACAGCCGACTCAGCCATTCATATTTGTGGTCTTGCTGGCTTGCTGGCTTGCCGGTTTATGTATGATTTCAAATGAGAATATTACCTTACATAAAAATAAAGAAACGTTTCATCGTGCCGCAGCATGCATTCAAGCTTTTTTCACAGGATCTTACAGATCGCTGTTCCACTACGGTGAAATTGAGCCGCAAGGCTGTCTGACAAGTTACCTTATATCTGATCGATACGACTCAAGTATCGGCGCGAGCTCTAATCGCCTCCTCATTCGGATTCAGAAGCCCCGTCACACCAGAAAATAAAATTGTTGCTCAGAAATTGAGATAGTAGGTGAGAAGATGGCGGAAACACAAGAAGCTGTGAGCGCAAAGTCCCACGCATCCATTTGTACGTAGGGACCTAATGCCACGAGAAGGCTGTGATAGACCGGAAAGCGGAGTTGGAGCAATATTATATCCAATTACTCGAGAAACGTATTGCGCATCTCGAGTCCACTATGAAGCATACCGCCAGATCCAGTTCCCCAGGAGCCGTATCTTCAATATCGGACAACGAGACAAAAGACGACGAGTCAGAAGCGATGAAATCAGAGGTAGAGTTGGCCACTGGACCCATGCTCCTGCAAGTATGAATTCCGCAGATGCGCAATACGCAAAGTGGAGAAGACATTGACGTGCTGTATCATATAGAATGGAAAAATGAGAATCCGAAGTGTCATTAGTAGATGGGATCCCAAAAAGGGTATCAGAATCGATGAGCCAATCAACGACCGTTCCCCTGCGGAAAAGGGGAAAGAAAATTTCGCTTTCACTTTCCGACGAGTACTCCCTATTGGCAACAGTCCAGATTCAAATGATGGCTACAGTGAGGTTGACATCGAGTCAACAGAATTGAGGAACCTTTTGGCCAAAGTCATTGGAGAGTATACTGGTCAGAGCTGGGAAGGCACTATCGTAAACATACGTAGCCCTTTCGCTCCGCTGGTAAGATACCTAATAACTTGATTTCCATTTTCAGGTTGCTAATTCTATTAAACAGGTCCACTTCTGGGATCAGCTTAAATCGGAGTCTCTCCCAAACCTCAAAGATGGCGAACCTATGAGACAGGCACGCAGTGACTTAGAGACACTCCTTGCGCAGGTAGAAAAGGTTTCGGGACTCGATGCTTTTTTCAAGACTCGGGAATCCAACCTCAAAGCCAATTTGACTACTTACGAAACTATGTGGACTCTATTTATACCAGGCCAAAGAATTTACGCCAAGCCATTCTTAGGAATGCCTCAGATGTTCATTGTACAAAGTCCACCAATGTTTTGGGACATAGAACGAACCCTGCCCGCATTCGTAGAAATGGATTGCTGGTGTTACGATTGGAATGGTAAAGAAATTGTCAAGGTTTGGTATTACTTAAAATTCGAACGCTTTCGCGGAACAAAACCCATTAGTGAGCTTGTGGCGTATCCAATCGAGTATTACAAAGACAAAGACGAGCACTCCAAAGCGGACTTCAGTAGCAAAGACGATCTCATCAATCATTTGATCGATCGAGGGACTACGTTCGATCAGGTCGTGAGGGGGCCGAAAGGAGCCTCTCAGCAGCATAAGTACGACGGCGACGCTCTGGCAGATCGACGAAACGTCATCAAAGTTACTCGAGATGAGGTAAGACAGTATCTCTAAGAGGCTGGAAAGAATATTTAGAAGTCGGCTAATATTACCGAAATGTTTAGGAGGACGCTCTCACTCACACTTTAAATGATCCGCGACGACCACGACCTACTGTGCGAGAAAATAAGAAGATCAGGCCATTGAAAGTAAGATCAAGTAAACCCTGTATAGTTCAAATTCCAATAGCCACTAATAAGCTATTGCAGGTGAAAGGGAAATACATTATCGATCATGAAGCATTCTTGAAATATGGTCTGTACATTCCTGGGTACTCTAAATGAGTGCGGAAGTTGTTGATGAACCATACAGGATCCGGAAACCACACTCTTGCAGAATTAGAACCGAATGAGGTTCAAGAAGTCGAGCCTGGTTCACTAGAAGAGCGCACTCGAGACACATCGGCCGGCGAGAAGTATCTGAGCCTTCTGCCCCCGAGGTATCTAGGGTATGTCTCACGGCTGTGACGTTCATAATTCTCTCTATTAACAACACGACACAGGTATGCCACGGGAGACAAATTTTGGGGGCAATTCAGTGTCAAGGCTACAACGAATGTCTCCAACGAAAATGCTACAATGTTCAAAGAACAGTTGAAGCTGGAAACTAAGTACAAACAAATGATCCAGGCGCTCGTATCTAGCCACCAGAGCAAGAACTCCAAGAAGACTGCGAGACCACAAGTTAAAGACGTAGTGGAGGATAAAGGAAAGGGGCTTGTAATACTTCTACATGGTATATGACTTTGCTATACCCCATCAATATGCTAGAAGTTTTCTAACACGATACAAAAGGTCCTCCTGGCGTTGGTAAGACTGTAGGTCATCCTAAGTGCACGACAAACGCAAGCTCTTCTAACATAATTTAAGCTCACTGCAGAGACTATCGCCGAAGCAAGTGGGAAGCCACTATTTGTTGTAAGCGTTGCTGAAATCGGTCTTGATGCATCAAAGGCGGAGAAAAATCTAGAGCAGATGTTTTCTCTGGCCGGGTCTTGGGAAGCAGTTCTACTCGTGTAAGTCCCGATTGTAATGTCTCTGTTATACGACTGAAACCGGTAAAAGGGACGAAGCAGATGTATTTCTCGAGACGCGAACAAAAGACGGTGATGCCAACAGAAACGCACTGGTATCAGGTATAAACCCTTTCTTATCCTACGGTCTCCTCGTGTCTATTATGAGCTAAAACCTACTTCTTTATCAGTCCTCCTCCGAGTCCTCGAATACTACCAAGGGATCATGATCTTGACCACCAATCGTATCACCTCATTAGATGTAGCAGTGCAATCTCGAATCCATCTTGCAATTCGGTATCAAGACTTGAGCGATGAATACAAAAAGGATATTTTCCACATGTTTTTGGATCAGCTGGACAAGCAGGAGCCCGAAAGCATTAAGGACCGCCATAAAACCAACGAATGGATTGAGGAATATGGTGCTACAGCTAAGCTGAACGGTCGCCAGATCCGCAATGTCGTGTCTTCCGCTTTAGCACTGGCCCGAAGTGAAGATGAAAGGAAGAAAAACGCCGGCGATGATAGACTGACTGTCGATCATATCAAACGGGTTGTCCGTATCACCCACGAGTTTCAAGAGCAACTGGAATCCGTTACGACCGCTGCTAGAATGGTCAATGAGGTTGGGAAGTGAAGCTGGAAAGATATTGAATCACCGGTATGGAGAGGCTGGGGTGGCCCAGGCAGTAATCGTATTAGTTTTTGGTTTTTCCTGTCTCAACTTTTTCCCCTTGAAGTTATCACCGCTAAATAACACTTTTGTATGATGTCATTCTCTCGGTTGATACGTTATTTCTATATTCATTTCCCCATCCCGCAATGCTGAAAGGAAAATATTGCAAGTCAGAGATGGAAGAGCTAGTTATAAATCGCGGGAAAGTAAATTTCAGAGCAGAAACGCTTGCAGAAATTGACATCGGTGGAGCTGTATCTCTATATTCTATTCTATTACTTAATTATTCAAGGAGAATTTAGCGCCCGAACTGCGATCCCCGCAGGGACTGAAGATTGCAGCCATTGGAAATATACAGTGGTCATTACCATGCTTTTTCCGCAGGAGCCAACACCATCAAGATCCCGCATTCAGATTTCGCAATCAATTTCATTTGATTGATGCTGAAGAAAATAACTATTAATAAATGAGTAACTGCTTGCTAGAATATTTCGCATGAGCATTATAGGTCTTCAAAGACGATCAATGAGAATTTGGAGTATTGCAAATAACGGCATCCTTAACAACTATCCTTGAAGCGGTATATTGTCCAACGAGAATCGAAATTTATCGATTCTATCTATCTTATATAATATTTTAGTAAGCATTCGAATTAAAATCTCAACTAAAGTCGCCTTGGAATCACCAAGAATTTGATCCCTACACCAGCAACTTAATAATAAGCATAGCAGGGAAGGCAGAGGCCCTGAGACCAGCTTAAGGCATACCATGAAAGCTGGCTTTGGACTAATTAGGATCCTTATCCGTCATCGATATATTACGTAATAATCGCATCTCCCGTTGCATCCATCTACCATCCTCAAACGTTTCGCTCAGCAAGAACAACATCTAAGGGATGCTTGTTAATGACTGCAAACACGTCTTGGTCGTCCCACACAATCTTCGCGTTTTCGGTGCTGGCTGGTCTGAGATTAAATGTCCACAGCATTTTCCCCAGCATCAGACGCATTTCAGCCCATGCAAGTGGCTCTCCAACGCAGCTTTGAGGGCCCCATCCAAAACCACGAACGCTCTTCCTGTCATCTTTGTAGTATGGAGATTTCCTGTTTGTCTTGGCTTCCTCCAGCCAGCGTTCTGGATGCCAGATATGAGCCTCATGAAAGTGCTCATTAGAATAGGAAAGTGTGCGATTGTGCACTGTGACGAAAGTCTGAATAATGTCAGTCTAGTCTTCAAGTATATATATGAGAACAGTAACTTACATCTCCTGGAACAAAGTGACCGGAAACCATGCCGCCTTGTGGCGGTGAGATCCTCATATGACCGATCGGGCTAAATGTGTCAACTATTGAACCGGCAACCCTGATGATCCCCACTCACTTTGGATTGCACATCCTCAGACCTTCATTGAGAACTGCATTCAAATATGGCAGTTGCTTCAGAGCTGCTAGCGTCAATTGCTCTGCCGCTGTGAGCTTACGAAGCTCTTGCTCCAGCTTGGCGAGTGAACCACGATTCTGAACCAGATGATTTATTATACCTGTCAATACCGTCACTGTGGTCTCACTCCCAGCCATGATGAATAGTGGAGCATTGGCATAGATCTCTTCTCTAGACAACTCATTCTTGTTTCCGTCCTCGTCACGTTGAATTTGTGAGATGATATCCGGCCGATCGATCTTGGAGTTTAATCGCTGATCAACCTTCGACTTAGTACGTCTTGCGTGTTCTTTCATTTGTGCCTTCGCTTTGGCGGGTATAAACTTCATAAGCAAGTTGAAGATGAGAGGGTAGTGTCGAAGACTGATTGTGAGGTAGTTGGCCTTGATGGATCCGAACATACCACTCATCCAGTCCTCGTATTCAGCATTCTCCAGACAATGAAAAGATTCTCCAAATGCGAGGTCTCCAATGATATCGAACATAACGAAATTGAGCCAAGTTACGATATCTACCACTGTGTTCCCCGTTGCCGCGGTCCGCTCGCGGATTTTAGTGATGAAGAGGTCCACATACTCATTTAGAATGAATTCCTGGCGCAGTACGGCCCTTTCACTGAAGCCAGGATCCATTGCACGGCGCGCTCTTGCGTGCTCTTTGAAATCAATCTTCGTGAACACGGAAGAGGCCGAATTATCAATGAATGAACCATGCCAAGTCTTGCTCTTGGGAAATGCTGAAGGGTTGCTTCCGTCAGTCATGGAGTAGATATCATCCCATGAACTTGAACTAGCGAAAGACAGTTCGTTGGGCGCAATTCGAACCACTTCACCGTACCTCGCATGCAGGTCTTGTACAATATAGGGAAATCGCCCACTCCATACCCCGCGCATATACGGGATCCTGGAGGCACGCCATAGGAGAGGTCCTGGGAACTTGGCGAGAGGATGGAAGAATGTATTGTAGACGACGAGCCCAATAGGGTACTATTTTTCAGTCAGCAATTTCCGTTCCAAATTCAAATCACCTCAGATACTGACCAGAGATAGGAGAAGAACAGTATTTCGGATCAAGGCCCAGGCGCCATCACCCAGGACGAAGTCTGCAGCCGCCATTCTTCTGCGCGTGTCTCGCTCAAGTTTCAGCAGAGGGTTTTTATTTGGTAGCTGGTAGTATCAGTGGAATCAAAATCGAAGCGGATGGTTTGCGCCACTTCAAGAAAATTAAGGGCCAACACGCTAATTATGCAGTTGGAATATTACCAACACGCTAAATGTTTGCTCGCAGCATGCAACAGCACGCTTTTGAGGATACCAGTTTTGATATCTAGGTAAAGAATGAAGACTTATGTATATTCTAATCTGCACCAAACCCCAAGAAACTCAAAGTCACCGAGGAAGCTTAAGGAAAAATTGGGATTCAGGGGCTTGAAAACTCTCGCTTAACCTGTCGCTTAATGCGGGGTAATTTACCCCTGAATAAGGGGAGGAGTCGACTGCTAAAGTGATGGATAGTCTGCAGAGTTCTTGAAATTCAACCGATCGTATAGATCTACTGAGCTAGATTCCATTTCACGTTTTAATCAAAAGAAATGAGACGTTGAGTTTGGCGAAGGATGCACGTGTCTGCAACCTATCAACGTGCTGAGGCAGCACAGAACTTGTAAAATTAACAATGGACGTTGCTTATAAATCGGCAAGTGTTGTACTCTTGCCACATTCTTCAGGTCATATTCTTTATTCTTGTGATTATGTCCAAGCGGATTCAAATCAAAGAGAATGTGTCGTTCATTTGCCACGTGACTGCACCCAGCTTTTTTCAATGGCTGGGAGGTCGGCGACGGAGGTAAAATGCTAATCTTTATAGTTATTGGATCAAATCTTCCCCCCTTTTTTTTTTCTTCAGGTGTTGAAACATGTGAAGCAAGTGGGTTTCCTCAGACTTCGCTAATCACGTGTGTTGCTTGTTCCATTTCAAGTCCCGGTTTTGGATCTCCCACAATCAAAGGAGTATCTGAACAAGATTAATTTACAGTATTCCTGATTCGTGTAAATAGCGCCACATATATCCCTCAATGCTAGGCGCATGTGTTTGTTCAGTAGACAATATATGCAGAGTCTCATTTTACCCTCAAGCTTTCCTCTCTGTTGAAAAGCAAACGTACCCAATTAGATTCATAGACCACCACCACTAAGGAGCATGAAAGCGTGTGTTTAAACCCAATTCAAGAAACGATAACAAACCTTCCGTGACGGAAGAAGGATGTGCAGCAATAGGCTGAATTACTTTTCGTGTTCGGCTCGTGCCGTCCGCATCGATCTACACTTTCGAGTCGTACAAACCAAGAAATAGATACATATACCCCTACCCCCTCTCCATAACTCTAAACCTTAAACTCTAATTATCAAAAACCCAAAATGAAGCTCTCCACACTCCTCCCGCTCGCATTCCTCCTCACCGTCTCCTCCACCCAAAACATATCCCTCACCCCTCCCTACGCCCTCCGCATCCACGCCCCTCCCCCACTCAAAAATCTCCTCCTGCAAACCCCCGACAGCAAAAGCTATGCCCTCTCCATCTACCCCTCTCACCCCTCCCAACACGTCAACCCTTGGCTCTTCAACGTCAGTACCGGATACGAGATAGCCAATGATACGACGCTGATGATCCTGCTGGGGGAGAAGGTGTATATGTGGGATCCGGAGCCGGCTAGTATGCAGTTATTTGCTAACCCGTTGAGCAATGCGAAGACTGGGTATCCCGGGTTCGTCTCTTCTTCTTTTTGTTTTGTTTTTGGAGGAACTTCGAGCTTTTGATTTAATGGGCGGAGCGCTCCCTGAATGTTCTTGGAATAGATTGTAGATTAACTTCGGAATAGCACGCAGTGGCCTTCAGTTTACATCTCAGCGACGTGGGATTTTAAGATTACGGAGGATGAGGATGGAAGGTGGATGTTGGGACATGGGTTTAACCATGGGATGTGGATTACGCAGCCTGATAGGACACATGGAGAGGACCTGGAGAGGTGGAGCTTGTTTTGGTGGAATGGTGAGTTTACTTGTTTGTGATTGAGTTCACGGAAAAGAAACTGATTTTACGGGCGTAGGAACCGCTACTTATGGGGTGCCGGGTGAATATGTTCCTGTGTCCGTTGAGGTGGTTTCAGCCGAGGATATTGATGAGGATGAAGGAATAAGCTGAGAAAGTATTTGAGTACGATGTGAGCTTACCATGGAATGATGATAACGGGGTAAAGCTTTAATGTGTAGCAAACTGAAAACTCTCGAGTGGATATAAATTCGGTGCGAACGTTATAAAACACAAAAACGGATTTCTTTCATCATCCATATCATCCACATAATATCTCGACGGAAAGACAAGTATGCTGCCATACAAGATTATCAGCATATTACAAAATTCTCGAACGTCTCAAAGATCTCGCGGAAGGCCGTGTTTTGTTCGTAATCTTTCCATTTTAGCCTTGCTAATCCTACCCGTTGGAAGACATGTGCCTCCGGGGTGAACATTGCTAGAAGCAAAAACCAGACATCGTCATTTGGTCCAAACATGTCCTCTGTGGGATCAAAAGGGGCATCATCCTTATCGTTAGTGGGCCGCGTCGTTGCTAGGTGCAGGCAGAATAGGGGCTGGCCTTCATAAACCCACCATCTATTGTCTGAACCCCAGTCATAATCAGGGAACATGGACATGTCTTGGATATCTTGTCCCATGCATTGAACATCAAATTGTCGGCTGTGACTTCTACCACTCCTCTGCGCAGGCGTGCGGCAAGATATCATGACAGCGGAGCCAGAAACTTTAAGTTCCCCGAACATCACTTCGCCGGTTGAGTCGCGACCAGCCGGGACGACTCTGGTTTCAAAGACGTCCACAGCTGGAAACATTTGGGTGACCTCGTCATAGGTGACCTGGCTACTCACGGAAGCCCACGACCACGACGGCGCACGCCATGAGGGACGTGGTTGCAGAGCAGTCATGTGGCCACCAGGAAACAAGCTCTTCCCCGGCTGGACGTACCATAAAAGATGGTAGACCATCAAATCCCCACTCCAGAATCCAGCCAAGTATTTGGCATCAATTTCTGGTTTACATTTCTGCGCGGTGCCAGCAAGAGCTAGCAAGACGTCGTTCTCCTTTGTAAGGTTAAGGCCGGAATAGGAGACCGCGATTTTATTCCATAGAAAAACGTTGCACCCCATCGAGAACAGCGATTTCCGAGGAGTGTTGAACTTCCAGTTGATTCCTTCATCAACGTTTCCACATTCGCACTCCTCTGTTTCCATGCATTCCCACAAGAGCTCTTGTGGGCCAAAATGCAGCACCCGCCGCGATAAGATGCGTTCCTGGAAGACCTACCCCCGTTTGAGGAGGGGAAAAGCTTCAAAGGAGTCGAAATGATGGATCTTCTGTCGCACGCGCATGCTTGACACGTCTTTCTTATCAAGCGAGAATGGGAATTCCTGGAGTTTATGACGAGGTGATACCGAGAAGAGGCCGTCGTTCGAGCCTTTGCTTCTCGAAGCCGCAATTGTCAAATATGAGTTGCCATAGATCTCATGCATTCGAAGTCCTTCCTCTCCCCAGTCCCGGGCATCATTTTGAATAATGCAGAGGCTATCAATCCAGAGGTGTCGTTTGTTTAACCTGCGTGTGATTTCTGTGGCATCTTTGAAGGTCTGGGGCAATTCGCTATAGCGGATGCATTGGATTCGCTCGTGGTCTTGAACATGTTGATAGTCCCCCAACAGTGGCTCAGACAGATGTAATCCGTGACACTCTCGCTGGTCTCGATAAGACGAATGTTCTCGCCCGGTGGAACTCGGGTCTGGCCATCTCTTGGTTCACCAACATCGAGAACCCTCTTTGGTAAGCGAATTGTTGAAGATCGCTTGCACCCATCCCATCATGCTCTAAATCACATTTCGCAATCTTGTCTTTCATCCATTGCAAAGCTTCATCAGAACCAGTATCTCCGATGATGTCTAAAACCAACGGCGGAGTAGCATTGGACGCAATTGCGGGTTCGGTAGCGAATGGACCCAAGTCGGGAATTTTATACACGTCTATTCGGCCTGAAGCCTTTTGTGCTGTCATCCACGCAAGTTGGATCCATTGGCCGTGGTGATATATTCCGATCCCAGATTCTTCGTCTATCGATGGTCCGTATCTTTCGAATATCTGGATAACAAGCGACAGAATTCACATCCGTCCTGCATCGATGAGCGGAAGCTTCTTTTGCGAGCCCAGCGGACAAAGGCGTAGCCCCAAACGCAGGTGAGACATGGTCTGATTCGTCGATCGACAGCGTTAGGACCATCGAAAGCAAGGCACAAGAATTCCTCTCCTGTCCCGAAAGTAAGCGGAGTAATATCAATGTCCTTCAACGAGAGCTGAGACATGGTGTGGATGCCTGCTTTGCTCAGTTGAATGCTGCAAGAAAAATATTATGCGTTGTCTCCTAAAGCTGACTCCAGCTGCTTGCCGTCTGAAAACCACGGCGGGAACCCGGCTAGCATTATAGTGATGAAAGAGTCTACCTCTCGAGGTCTCACCGCTCTGCTGTGCTTGGCATAAGATTGCTCGTGGGCCCAGGAGCAGAGATGGATAGCGGGCAAAGCTAGAAGTTCGGGCCGTTCGGCCACTTGTGCATTCGAAGCTGAAGCTCTGCTGTGACCGAAAAGGAAATAAAAGGCGAGAGATAAGCCAATGGAAAGTTGCCTACCGTGGCCATTGAAATGTGGCTGGTGCTGGCGAGTATCTCACACCATGTTTCTGCTTACTTGTCAGCTGCTCGACATGGCTCATATGGTTCATGCTCAGCAATATCTTTCAGGAAAATTTGTATCTTACTAAGAATGATATGACTACCAATCGAATACAGCAAAGAGTAACAAGGTAATTGGTTAGCATATCCAAGCATCGCATTCAGATACGGCCACATAATACTTCTTCACTAACCAGACGACAAATTGACAGTAAAAGTCGACTTGACAGCAATATTCTTCGCGCCACAAGACCATGACCTAATGAATAGAGAGATTTACACTTTGTGCAGACTTTCCCGTTATGCTAGCAACTCGACCCTTCGCGACGGTACGATCACCTGCCTCGAGCGAGAAAAAAATATACAAAATAAGACGTTAGAGGAAGAACCGGAACTGTCTCAGATATAGCTGACACAGAGTGCTGGGAGTTGAACTTTAATTACCCGACGGACTTCAAGCGCACTAGCGCTCTGCAACTAAGTCGATAAGTGAATTGAGACCTTGATTGAGTTGGCTGGGTATAAAAAAGGCGAGATGGGAGGAACTACAGAGCACAGAGATGACACACAATCTGCGAAGCATGATCCTTTGCCGTTGTTTGCGAATCGAAGGCACAGCTTAGTGCTTTCCCTCATAAAACTGCTGGCCGAATACTTTAGGCGAAAAGTACTGTAGAGCGATAGATGAATGGAATTCCATCTCATGCACTGAACGTGCATCTGGACCGACAGCAGAGAAATTCTTGACAGCACAGTCTTTCCCTCGCAAACTTTGAAATACGTTAACGGCTCAGTGAATCCGCAGGCACTGCCTGCTGTTTGACCTCGGTATTCACTGACAGATCTGAAGGCTATCTTGCAATGAGGGGTCCCCACGAACCCGTCGTAATTTAAGGGTTGTGTTTCAAATTGGCCGTAATCGGAAAAAGAGGTCCATTCTTATATAGGAAATCTCGAAACCGTAAAAGAGAGCATATGAGTGTTCTGAATTCACCGTAGAATAACAAGATGCCTCAAGCCTGGATTTCAGATCTCAGAACACTGTTTTTGGTCCCCGCTATGAACTGAACTAGCTTCGTAGATAAATTTACTCACACGCTTCCACTGGGCAAAAGCCAAGATCAGGTCTCATAATGGCCAGTGTTACCTCTATGCTGCTATTGCTGTAGCACCAACTGCTATAAACTCAGCAGCTTGTTTCTTGCCCCTAGTGGGAGATTTAGCTTATGCAGAGGGCCTTTTGTTCGGTCGTGACTTACAGACAGATACAAAATGACTGAATGAAACATCGACTTGACCGTGAGAAAATCTTGACAGCAATTTTGCTGAACGACTGAAAACAAGTGTGGGTAGCAACTGAACTATTGAACTTCCCAATCTCGTGGCAGCCGCAGTCTACTCTTGATACAAATCCTCAACATATAGAGGGAAACAACCGAGCATCCCTTCTTCTTGACAGCCGCAAAATTATCTTGAGTCCAGATCGGACGAGGAAAGGTAGGTATTTATGCTGGGGCAATTGAATGATAGGGCGGTCGTTCGAATAGACAAGTGGGTAATCGAAGCTGAAAATCATCAGGTTCGGCTTTAGAAGAAAGCTGCACTTGCAGAGGGTCTTGGGCGGTCTTGGGACGAAATAGAAAGGACAACAAGCAATGCCGTACACACAAGTCTAAACATCAATACAATATATACACATTTCAATTCCCCGCCCTCATCTACAGATCCTTCCGGAAAACCTCCGTGCTCCATGGCTCAGAGGTCAAGTTCGTCAGGCCCTTGATATTCTCGCACGTCTTCCTCCCACTCATAGGGCCAGGCGAAGGAACCGGAACGCCATCCTTCGTATTTATCCGTCCGGATCCGACACCCACATCCGCTCCGCTCTTCACATTCTTGTCCTCGCCAGTCAAAGCACCCTTGCCACTAGTAGTATCAACAGCATCCGCGCTCGCTTGTAGGGCCTTCAGAAGCGCAACTGTACTTTCGGGTGTGAGATCCTCGTAGTAATCGTCGTTGATTTGAACCATAGGAGCATTGACGCAAGCACCAAGACATTCGACTTCAGAGAACGTGAAGAGGCCATCTTTCGTAGTCTGTCCGGGTTTGATGCCGAGGTGCCCCTCAATAGCCTTCATAATACTATCGCTTCCGCAGCCACCGAGCTGGCAAGGAGTCTATATCTCATCAGTACCTGCATCCCAACCTTGAGTCCTGTGCCTCTTACCGTCGTACAAGCCTGCAAGTGCCACTTGCCCACCGGCGTCCGGTTATACATCGTATAGAATGTAGCAACCTCATACACACGCATAGGCGGCATCTCCAACAATCTCGCCACCTCATTCATAACGCTCAAACTCGTAAAGCCATGTTGTCGTTGTCCGAGGTCCAGGATCGGCATCACGGCCGCTTTCTTGTACTGGGGAGGGTAGCGCTTGAGGATTTCTTCAATGAGCTTGTTGTTCTGCTCCGTGAACTTGAAAGGGATGTTCGCATTGTTCTCCGGGGAGTCTCGGTGCTAGACAAGGAGCTGTTAGAGCTTGGGGGAGCTTGAGATGGGGGCAGGTAGGGCACGAACGACTTGAAGCGCATCGCTTGCTGCGACGGGGGAAGCTGTAAATGCCCGGTGTTGGACTCGTGAAGCTATGCGGGATGGGCGGAAGGCGCCTCTGAAGACAGAGGGAGTGAGTTTTGATGCCATTGTCGCGGTGAGGGGGCGCAATGGCTAGGTTGGGGAGATGGACGTCGAGAATTAATTGTTGTCGTTGACGATGCCGATTTGAAATGCGGCCATGTGATTGGCGAGAGCTCCTTCTTCAGGGTTTGTCATCACGGAAGCGTAGATTTCAGCACCCCAGAAACAGAGAGCTTCACCTCACAAATTTTCTCACTTCCACTACCACTACCAGTATCTTTCTCTCTTACTTCCCAAATATTTCAAAATGTGTTTGAAATGTAATGTTCAAGTGACGCACGAAGAGCCTCTTCCAGACAACCCGAACCCGGGCCTTTTTGGGAAGAGATCCGCTTTGCCCCTTTTCCTCCCCGATTTAATCTGATTATTCAGGCTCTTGCAGCAGATTTCAAACATTCATGTAATACCCCATGGTAAAATTAAAATGAATAAGCCTCTTCTAGCCTCTCATAATTTATTCGAAAGTCTCAGACTTTGAAGCTTTGCGCTCTTCAATATTTCCATTCATTGCTTTCCATTGAGCTTTCCTCTCTGTTTTTGACACCTTCAAGATGGAAAAAAGGCTAGTGCCAGCGTCAACAGCCCAATTTCCTGGTTCCTTTGCGTCGGACTTACGGCAAGATCATCGGAAGTATGCGGAAGACAGAACGTACAGAAGTATAATCTATACTTATTTTACAGATGGGTGGGAAGATACCAGTCTGTGGAAGTCAGCTGTAAGGACCTACACTTTAATGCAGAACATCAGTGGCAGCCAAGAAGTCATTGCTGATGTATTATTAGTTTATGGAATTCGTTGGAACGACAGCAATATGCTACCTCGCCACCATGATCGCCGCGACGATTAGGAGTTTCGATACTCCCCAAGCAGCGGCATATGTAGCAGTCAGCAACATTTTTTTGTTAACATTGTTTATATACTCTCTAGCCCCGGCTTCTGGCGGTCACGTCAATCCAATCATCACATTCGCCACCATGACCACAGGCTTGACGGGATTCTCTCGTGGGATTATGTATATGATAGCACAGACGACTGGAGCTGCTCTGGCTGGGGGATTGGTTAGAGGAAGTCTAGGACCAAGTCTAACTCATATGTGGGTTTTCATACCTCAAAAGGTGTCATTGCTGATACCCCCCAGGACGGCCGGAGGTGGGTGTTTATTGGATTCAACCATCATCCCTACTGGTCGAGCTTTCCTCATTGAAGCAGTACTCAACTTCGTCAACATGTAACCCACCCACCCCCGCAATCGCAAAAACATACCCACTGATGCCAAACAGAATGCTCGCTTTCGGTGTAGGACTCGACCCCCGACAAAAACAAGTGTTCGGACCAAAGCTCGGCCCCTTCTTGACAGCGTGCGTCCTGGGTCTGGTTAGTTTCTCGAGTGTTGGTCTTGCTGCGGGGTATCCAGGTGCTGGCTTGAATCCTGCGAGGTGTTTCTCTGCTGCTGTGGCGAGAGGGACTTTTGAACGTGAGTATACTATTATTTTCCGGACAATGGGACTGACAATGCGTACAAGATCAATGGATATACTGGGTAGGACCGATAACTGGGGCCTTGGTGCATGCGGTTGTGTATCATATTGCTCCTCCGTACCATCGAGAACGGTCTTTAGAACATTCTTCTCATGGTTGAGCCCCAACCTGAATACAATCAATGCTTTGCTCATTCACAAACGACAAGTTTGTCTTTTTTCAGCATTTCTTAATCTAGGCTCCACTTGCCCTCCTGACAGTTCCCCAAACACAATTCACAAAGAACCTGTCTACCCCTCTTCATGGCGTGATCCCATCGTTTACAGCCCAGCTCACCATCTATAAATTGAAGCCTCCATGCCTCTTCTCCCAGAGCATCAACAACCTTACCATTCGACTCCTTAACACTGGCGTCCGCAACACTCGTTCTCCTTTCAGCCTGCCACCAACTATCAACACCATACACCAACAAAATGATGGACCTCAAACTCCTTGCCCTCATCTCCCTCTTCCTCCTCGCCGCCGCCATCCCCGTTCCCGTCCCCGGCACAGACATCTCCCCGCCATGGACCAAGCCCTCTGATAAGTTCGGCCCGGGCCACCACGGCCGTGCAGAACAACATGAGGATGTGAGTCCACCGTGGACTAAGCCTTCTGATAAATTCGGGTACGTTTGACTCCTCTCTTGATATGAAGCATGTTGACTTTGATATAGTCCTGGCCACGGCGGAAAGCGTGATGTAGATCACGCCGATGTCTCTCCTCCCTGGACTAAGCCTTCTGACAAATTTGGGTACGTTTAACTCCTCTCTTCTTACATTAAAAGCGTACTCACTATAATATAGTCCTGGCCATGGCGGCAAGCGCTCAGAGGAGTACGCCGACGTCTCATCACCATGGCTCAAGCCTTCCGATAAATTCGGGTACGTCTGATTCTCCCTTCCTTCTTCCTCTAAGGAACTGAGCTCCCAACTCATCCATTCAGAACTGTCTCAAAGAGCACTTTCAATCTTCACTGAAATATCTAGTAACTGCCCCCTCAGTCCCGGCCACGGCGGCAAGCGCACCGAACAAAACACCGACATATCACCACCCTGGACCAAATCATCCGATAAATTCGGCCCTGGTCACGGTGGCAGGCGTTCACTTCCCGAAGTAGAAATTCTCGAGTCTTTGATTAATGGCTATGAAGTCTGACTTGGATAGTCGGCTGGGCGATGCGGGGGAGTTGGTGTTGGTTGGCGTGTGAATACTTGGGATAGGTGGGAAACCTTTTCGGGGAGATTGATATGCTGGACTGCCTAGATGAATGAAGCTGGTTTTGATAATCTTGATAGCTATTTCAGTACAATGCTAGGCAATGAAAAAGCGTTTCTGCGAATTTAGAGTTTTTGGCGCTGATGTGAATGCTTCGTTCGATACCTCGAACACACCACATCCTCAGTTCACTAGTAATATCTTAATACTACCCACTCACTCGCCTTCCCAATCTCATTCATTCCACTACCTTACTTGCCACAGTCCGTGCAGAAAATCCCACCCAAAAGCCACAAATTCCCAAAAATTTCTACCCAAAAATCTTTGTTGCACATCGCACGAGTTGGTGGCTGAGATCCTCCATTTTGGTGGAATCCACATCAAGAGGCTTGGGAAAAAAGCACAGTCAGCAAACGCAAACTCAAACCCGCCAACAGCACACCAACGTCAATGTCAATGCACACGGCCGAGTTTTCCTCAATGGCTTTCTTGGCTGGGCTGGTTGAAACCTTCAGACTGTTCTGAGACAATAGTTGCACATCGCATCCCGATCCGGGTTGAGGCGGGAAAATGACTTACTCGTGACAAAAAATGGTTTGCGTTAAGAGTTGCACCGCCAAAAAAAAAAAGGTCTAGACTTGATGTAAACGCTATAATATCCTCTCCATACTCTTACATCATAGCTCATCCTTAACCGGCATTTTCACCGCTCCCTCAGGCCTCCCACTATCCTTCTGCAAATCCACGCCATTCTTCTTACGCCACTTCTCCCACAACGCCCAAAAGTCCTTCTCCATACCTTTCTCCATCTGATCCGGCAAAACAACCACGTATTCCACCAACAGGTCGCCAAACTCCGTCGTGTGGTACACGCTATCGCCGTCTTCGTGCCACTTGGGCATTCCCTCGCCTTGCACGCGTTCTACGAGGCCCGGTTGGATGACGGAGCCGCGGGAGCGGGAAAGCGCGACGATGTGGCCGTCTAGATGCGTAAGGTTGCGGGTCCAGCCGCCCATCCAGGCCTCTCGTAGGGAAAGTACTTCTTTCCAGTATAAATCGTCTCCCTTGCGGCGGAAAAATGTGCCGTCTACTCGCCCCTCATTATCCTCTTCCAAACTCGCTTCCTTTTCTGTGAGCGTTACGTGCAGATCTCCCGCAACGTAGTCTGGGCTCTCGTCTGCATCGTTCTCGTATTTGATTCGCATTCCTTTCGGCGCGCCACGGTCGATGTTAAGCTGGAAAGTGGAGACTTTCCGTACGACTCTTGAGCCTTCGCAGACTGGACATTTGTGCTTTATGGTCTTGCCTTGTCCGCCGCAGACATCGCATGTAACTTGCACCTGTTGGAAAATGCCCGGCGCAAGCATGTGTTTCTGTATCTTGACCCCGTGTCCCCCACAACTCGAGCACTGGTCCACCTGTCCATCTGCACTCCCACTGCCCTCGCACTCCTCGCAAATCTGCTGCTTCTCGAGCTGGAACTCCGTCTGATGCCCATTGTAAAAGTCTCTCAGTGGTACACCGACTCGTACTTCCATATCCGGACCTCTTCGCTGCCCTGGTTGGTGTCCAAAATGCCCGCCGCCGCCGAAGAAGCGCGAGAACAGGTCGAAGGGGTCATGGTGTTGCTGGCCGCCGCCTTGTTGCCGTTGCTTAAGGCCTTCGTGCCCGTATTGGTCGTAGATTTTGCGGGACTCGGCATCAGAGAGAGCTTCGTAGGCTTCGGCCACTTCGACGAACTTTTGTTTGGCTGTGTCGTTGTTTCTGGGGAGAGTGTTAGGGTGAATTGGGGGACTTGGGAGGAGGGGATTTACGGGTTCTTATCGGGGTGGTATTTCTTGCTTAGGGTGCGGTAGGCACGCTTGATATCTCGTTCGGAGGCCTGCTTGTCTATACCGAGTAGCTGGAGGATATTAGAATTGGATTCAGAGAGAAACAGGCCTTGAATTGGGTGTTTACCTTATAAAAGTCCTCAGCACACGAGGCCAATTGCAGCATGCATAGCAGCACGAATGATGCAGAGGGAAGCCACATATTTGCGCCGAGATGCGCCTGCAAAGGAAAAGTCCAGTGCGTCAAAGATTTTCGGATTAATTGAAGGCACTCATGTGAATTAAAGAGAGACTGAGGAAGTGCAACAGAGGAGGAAGAGTTGTGGAATGGGAAACGGAGAATGGAAAAAGTACAGCTGGATTTATTGCTCAAAGATACCAGCGTGTCTTGATATCGCGCGGGACAGGGGTGAAAGAGAGCCGTGCAGCTATCAAGCTAAAAGTGGAGCCATGCAACTCGATTTCTCGCTAACCCTATTTCGGCTACTTGAAAGGCTGGAATTTTTGTTTGGACTGACAGCCTCACCTTAAATATCTCCAAATATCGCTTCAATTCCTACCAAACTTCTTCCAACCTCCACACATCTACATACGCCAAGATGTCTGGGAAGAAGTACGCATTTGTGGATATGGGTGAGGAGGATTTGGGTCCGGCGAAGGTAGTGGAGAAGAAGAAGGAGAAGCGACGACACAGGAGCCGGGAAGGCTCATCTCGAAAGCATCGCGACGAACGCTCCTCCCCCCGCCGCGACAGACATCGAGATGACGACAGATCCCCGGGCAGACATCGAGATGGTCGCGAGGAGCATAAATCTCGAAACATCCGCAAGAGAGAAAACAACGAAGCGGAATTCGACGACAGATGGGGCGACGAGGAATACATCTCCCCCGAAGAACCAGAGTTTCAAGAGTCAGCTCCCAAACGTGTCAAGACGAGCCACTCAGATGACGACATATCCGAGGGAGAGAAGGAGCGGAGGAAAGACCAGGCGGAGAGAGATGCGTTCGCTAAAAGGCTGCTGGAGAAGGACAAGGACAAGTCAAAAAAGCTAGTTGAAAATTCGACCTCCAAGGAAGGCTCAATTCTGGCGCAACGAAGAGCTCTCGCCGACAATGCCCAAGCACGAGCTGCAGCGATGCCGGATATAAGGGAGAAGTCACGGCAAGATTACTTGCAGAAACGAGAGGCGGAGAGACTCGCATTGTTGAGACGCCAGGTACAAGATGAGCAAAATGAAATCCGGTCTGGCGTACGTCTGTCCGAGAAGGAGAAGGCAGAGTTTGCAAAGAACAAGGAGGTCCTTCGACTTGCGGAGGAGAGGAACCGAATCGACGATCACCTGGAGGGATATCAGCTACCTTCGGACTACTTCGCCAAAAACAAGACTGACGTCTTGCACAAACGACATATCGAAAGGGACGAATATGGCCACGAAAAGGAATACGAAAATGAACTTGAAATTTTCGAACGCGAACAAACCAAAGCCGCGAAAGCTCAAATCACTAGCAATGAAAGAGTCGACCAGGGCGAATTTGATTACGTTCTGGATCCTGATCAGGGAATCAAGTGGGTAATGGATTCGAAGCTGCCTGGAAAGGGCATGGATGCCGATGAACGAAAACTACTCGACCAGTTGGACGCTGCTGAGAAGAAAAGTCTTTCTATTGAGGAGACCCGGAAAAGTTTGCCCATCTACAAATACCGAGACGATTTATTGGATGCAATCGCGAAGCACCAGGTATTGGTCATAGTTGGAGAGACTGGCTCGGGGAAGACCACGCAGCTACCTCAATATCTGCACGAGGCAGGCTACACCAAGAGTGGGAAGGTCGCCTGTACACAGCCTCGACGTGTTGCTGCTATGTCAGTGGCAACTCGCGTCGCAGAAGAGGTTGGCTCACGGGCCGTCGGCGCTGAGGTGGGCTATAAGATTCGGTTTGAGGATTGCACCAGTGATAAGACTGTTCTGGAGTACTTGACTGATGGAACTTTACTCAAGGCCATCACCAGCGACCCTCTCTTAAGCGAATATTCTTGTGTCATGGTGGATGAAGCTCATGAGCGCACAGTCCATAGCGACATACTTCTGGCTCTCCTTAAAGATCTCGCACTGCAAAGGCCGGAGCTGCGTATACTTCTGTCCAGCGCGACTATAACGTCTTCCAGCTTCTCCAAATATTTTGGAGATTGTCCGACATACAATATTGAAGGTCGTACTTTTCCTGTAGACATTCACTACACCCCGGCACCTGAAGCGAATTATCTGGCGGCTGCTATCACTACTGTCTTCCAAATCCACACCAGCCAACCGACAGTTGACGAGAACGGACGCGCACAAGATATACTTGTCTTCTTAACCGGTCAAGAAGAGATCGAAGCTGCTGAAACCCAGATCCAAGAGATTTCAAAGAAGCTGGGGTCCCGAATCCCGGAGATCATCACCGCCCCTGTGTTCGCAAATCTCCCGCAAGAATTGCAAGTTAAGATCTTCGAGCCCACCCCGCGTGGAAGCCGAAAAGTAATATTGGGAACTAACATTGCAGAGACCAGTTTGACCATAGATGGTATCATGTACGTGGTAGATCCCGGGTACGTGAAAGAAAATGTTTTCAACCCGGCAACCGGCATGTCAAGATTATTGACCGTTCCGTGTTCACGCGCATCAGCGAATCAAAGAAGCGGCCGAGCTGGTCGTACGGCCCCTGGGAAATGTTTCAGACTTTTTACTAAGTAGTAAGTACCCGAAACCCTCTTAATTGGGATAATACTGACCTGTGTTACAGTGCGTTTTACAACGAAATGCCAGAGACCACGACACCCGAAATATTAAGGACAAATTTAAGTAGTGTGGTTCTCCTGCTGAAGGCCATGGGCGTGAACGATATCCTCAATTTCGACTTCATGGATGCTCCCGCTGCCGAGACCCTCATTGCAGCCCTCAACCAGCTCTATGCTCTATCAGCTCTGAATGATCGAGGTGAGCTCACCAAGATAGGCAGGCAAATGGCGGAGCTGCCTATTGATGTCCCGCTTGCCGCCGCGATCCTCAAGTCAGGCACACTTGGCTGCAGCGAAGAGATTATTAGCATTTGTGCAATGCTCCCCGAGTCTGGTAGTCTTTGGACACGTCCCAAGGATCAGCGCGTTGTAGCAGACGCAGCTCGCAGCAGGTTCACGGTGCAAAATTCTGATCATCTCACGCTGCTCAACGTATTCAACAGCTGGGTCGACTCCGATTTCTCACCAATCTTCGCGAAAGAGAATTTCCTCCAGCAAAGATCCCTCATCCGCGCCCGCGACGTCCGAGACCAACTCGCCAAACTTTGCGAGCGCGTGGAAGTCGTAATGACCAGCTGCGGCATCGCTGACGAAGTGCCCATCAACAAAGCCATCACCGCAGGCTTTTTCCAAAATGCAGCACGTTTACAACGAGGCGGGGACAGCTACCGGGTTCTCAAGGGCAATCAAGCTGTGTACATTCATCCCAGCTCGGTACTCATGGCGCAGGAACCGCACCCGAAGTTGATTCTCTTCCATGAGCTGACGGAGACGACGAAGGAGTACATGAGGAATTGTATGGTTATCAAGGCGGAGTGGTTGAGTGAGGCCGCGCCGCATTACCATAAGAAGAAGGAGTTGGAGGGGATGGAGGAGAAGAAGGTTCCGAAGGATAGGAGATAGGTGGAGATGGAATGAAAATTTGATACCCTTTTGCGCATGTTCCGTTTCATGTGGATGTTTTCGGACGTGATGAATTTTTGTTAAAGTTTGAATCATCTGGATAAGATTTGCAAACTCGAAATTCTTCAGCAGAATGTTTCATTTGATGTGGATGGTTTTCTCAAGTGAGAAATTACTGTTTGCATCTGGATAATTTTGTTAGAATTCGAAGTGCAAGCGCCCTTTTCCCAAATGGAATACATGATATGAGCGGTGTTCTCAAGCGCGAAATCGTTGTTGGGAGAATCTGGATAGGATTGATAATGGAAATAAACGTCAGACGAATACACCAGACCATTTGAATGATTTTCTTCAAGTGAGAGATTGCCATTCACTTGCTGATTGGATTCGAAATGCAAGAGTGCTTCGACATGACTTGTTGAACGATGCTGATATTTCCACTCTTGAAAGATTGCCGTTAAAGTTGGCTTCGATAAGCGAGATATGTCAAGTCAATTCCTTCGTGAGGTGCTCTTTTGTCAGGGCGGAAGGCATCCCTCAAAGAGGGCATTGAACGCCAACAAAGGACCATTTAATACTGCCCTCCATCTCAATTCACAGGATGTATTATCAAAAAAAAAAAGCAGAGGGCTTACAGGATGAGCGTAGTAGCCTAAATCGTTTTCTGGGACTTTCACCCACAGCTGTGGCACATTGGACAATTCACTTAGTCATTCACAGCTAGCAGCTTGCCCATCTGTTCAAAGATTCTCGTTTCCTTATTTCTCACATCAGCAGCATGTTCCGTTCTCAGGTGAAGCAAAATTATTGGTAAGCCGAAGAATACTCCAAGCCTCATGTGAAAATTGGCAGCTGGATATTGGTGCCTGGTGAGGTGATACGATATTCCCTGCTAACATAGCCCCAGACTATTGGTCTATCAAAAGCAACTCTCGGACCTCCCCCCTTAAACAATCAGCCCCCACCCCCGCCAAATGACTCTTGGACTCTTGCAAACATATCCTATATAATCCCTATCTCTCTACCCCAAGTCCCTCATCACAATTCCCACCCATCCCGAAAAAAATCCTACAATGCCAGCAACAACCCAAGACTCCTGCGGCATCTGCCAGGAGAGCTTCACCACTGGCGCCACGGTTTACGGCCACGGCACATGTGCTGCAAGATTTCACTTCAATTGTGTTACAGAGTGGACGAATATTATGGGGAAGGTTAATTGTCCGGCTTGTGTGCAGCCTTTTGGAGGGTTGTTGAAGTCGGAGAAAGTTTTGGGTTAGAGGGGGTGTGGGGAGGTTCGTTGCCTTTTGCTGTATTGTGTGAAGAGGGGAGAGGGCTGGCTTTTGATTATAGGGGTTGTTTGAAAACGGTTTCCATTTAGGGGGGAGTCTTTGCTTTTCAGAATCTCCTGATATTCTGAGATATTGAAGTTGCGGGGTCGCTGGGCTTGGAATTTACACGCTAGTTTTTGATCTCAGGAGAGGTTGACGTGTATCAATATTAAGAGGAAATTAGACGAATTTTCTGGTGATTCAGTGTTAGGAGTCATGAAGCATCAGCCAAACGGATTGACCGAAATGGCTCAGTCACCCAGCAATTCTTTTTGTTTCCTTGTTTGATAATCTCACAAACCTTTACCTTAACTTGTATAATATCCAAGCCTATTCTCATTATCTAACAAAACTCTACACCCCAAAGTCCCTGAATTATCTTCTCAGAAAATCATCTTACTCTCACTCAATCATGGCAGTCATTGTCAAGCCCAGCTGTATGATATGCCAAAAAGAACACACCATGGATGGTAAAATGTTTGGTCATCCCGGATGTAAGAAGTATTTCCATTTCCGCTGTATTAGACAGCTGAAAGAATCTCAGACCAGCGTCGTCTGTCCCGCTTGCGGGGAGCCTTTTGGTGAGACTGCAATGCGGAATCAAATTAATCAAACTGACATTGTTGGGGAAGGAAATACTGTTACAGAGAGAAATATACATGATAATGAAGACACTGGAAATACCGAGGGGCACGTTGTCGAAGACAGTAAGAGTGAATAGGGACTTGAGGGTTGACATGGGAATTCGCTTCGTGTAAGGTGCCTTGTCATGGTTTGATAGTGAATATGGGACATCCAATTCAAGTTCTAAGTCGATCATTATTCTCGATTTCTCAATCTCTCAAATCATCTGGGACATTGGAACTCGAAGGATGGCGAGGGCATAATTATTTCCTACAGGAGCTATTTTTCAAACTTCCACATTGAGTGAACTACCAATAATTTTCGACGTCCTGACTTGGAAGTTTACACAAACCTTCTCTACTTGATACATAAACTTCGGAAGGGATCCAACGACTCTCTCCTGAATGGAGTGTGGTGGAATTTACTAGTGCTCGGGTAATGCGGTCAGCCGGGATCTAGTTCGGCCCACTAGGAGTCCCCCCAACTTTATATCAACAATTCCCTTGAACATCGAGCACACCACACCAAATGTGCGGCTGACATCAAATATGTCTTTCTAATCGTGTCACACGGGCTGATTTAGTTCCGACCCTGACTCACAGACATTATATAAACCCCTCCATCCCCTTTTTTCTCGTCTCATCTATTTCCCAGTATCCTTCATTTTCAAACGACCCCCCTTCTGAATTTTTCGCCCCACCGCAAATATGTTTACCAAAACTTTCGACATCCTCTACCACATCATCGATCCTGTTCACTTCATGCTTATAACAGCGACATTCATTCCCGGCACAATCCTCAATCTCATCACCAACTTTCAAATCCGCACCCTACTCTCACCTTCCTCATTTGTATCCTCTCCTTCTCCCACATTCAAATGACACAAGAACTAACGCAGCCCCTAGAAAGATGCCTGGTTCGCGCGTTTTTGGTCCTACTATGGCCCTCTAATCCGCGTCGGTAGCACTCCCACCGTCGCGCCCCTCCTCGCACACTGCCACGGCATCGTCCTAGACATCGGCCCCGGCTCGGGCGAATGGCTCTCTCTGTTTCCCAAAGACAAAATCTCCAAAATCTACGGCGTAGAGCCGAACCGCGACCACCACCCGGCTCTGCGCAAGAAAATTAAGGAATGTGGACTCGAGGGGGTTTATGAGATTGTGCCGGTGGGCATTGAGGATTTGGAAGGTGGGGGATGGATCGAGGAGGGGAAGGTGGATAGTGTGGTTACGGTGTTGTGTTTGTGCAGTATTCCCAGGCCGAGGGAGATGATTGGGAGGTTATATGGGCTGCTTGGGGAGGGGGGCATTTGGGTGCTGTATGAGCATGTTATGGTTAAGAGGAGTTGGTGGGCTGGGTGGTATCAATGTGAGTTTTCTACCGCTTTGTGTCAAGAAACAGTACGCTGATGAGATTCAGGGGCGGTTGATTTCATTTGGCCGCATTTCTTGGGTGGGTGTGAAATTACGAGGGATACTGAACGCTGGTTGAAGGAGGTGGGACCTTGGAATAAGGTTGCACTGGTGCAGCCAGAGACTGAACCTGACTATCAGATTTTGCCGCATATCAAGGGTGTTTTGGTGAAGTGATGAGCGGAGATTGTGGTGGGGTGGGGTTTTTGATAGTGGAGAGTAAAATGATAAGATACATGATTTATTAAATTTTTAGGTAGATAGAATAAATGACCAGCTCCGTTGGACTGTTGACTGCAAATTTAGAGAAATTTTATTCCTAATTGTGCATGAAATGCGGACTTAATGTTATCTTGGACGAGGTGAGGTTGAGGGGCATCTCGCTTGAGTCACCTGGAGCTTTGCAACTTCAAAAAATCTCGAGCTTCATCATCTGCGACATCAAGAATTCACCAACCTGACCACCAAGCGCATATACATGTAATATATCGCCTTTAGTCGCTCCAGATGCCTCTCGCACAACACATTCGAAGATATCTTCATCCAAATCACAGACCTTGATGGCGGAACACGAATGGCCGCCTAACTTCGAGGCGTACCACTCTACCCCGCCTCCACAGAATTTATTCTCGGCGCCATTACCAGAAGCTCCCGAGCAGAACGGCAACGAGGATGGCGACGAATGGGAGTATGAATACTCTACCACGGAGACAGAGGTATGTTTACCTTGTACCTTCTCTGTACCGCCAGCTAATTGTTTTCCAACAGACATACTACGTGACGCTCGATCTCAGCACCCCGACCAACCCTCCCCGTCAGCATCCAGAGCCCCCCAACAAGCTACCTGATCCTACATACTGGTTCAACTCTACTCTAGGCAGATTCAGACGCGTGCCACAAGAAGCGCCCAGTGCATTCACCGCGAACGAAGATGGTGAGCCCGAATCGCCCGCAGCGCAGGTCCAGTCCTCGGACGACGAAGACAAAGAAGGGAACCGCGAGCAAGCACGAAGGAAGAAAAAAGGTGCCGCGCAACTAAATGCTGAGACCGCTAATGCGGGCGCAGAAGTCCGCATCATCGACCTGCATACCAACAATCCCCTCGTCTCCTATAAAAACCAAATCTACTCCTGCAAATGGGCAGAAAACATCGGTACAGAACTCCTCTTCACACCCCACGACGACAACAACCCTCTTCCGAACCTCAAGACTCTCCCCGGAGACGTCGATCTCCTAGCAGCCAGCTCTGCTCGTTTAGTGTCGACGAAAGCAGAACTCCAGCGGAAAGACGGCGCACCTGAGCAGTCTCACCCCCGCCCCGAAGTCGATTTCAGTAGTCTACATCCCGTACTTGCCAGAAAGGTTGGGAAGCGCGCGGCGCCAGTGCGGAAGGAACAGGGCGCTTTCCTCGATTCGTTGATAAAGATAAAGCGTGATAAAGGCGAGGAAGACCATGTCACGGTTATTGCGCAGAAGCGGCAGACGCCTCAAGAATGGAAGGAGGACTTGAGAAAGAAGAGGAATAGGGAGCGCGTGGCGTTGAAAAAGACGATTAGGGAAGGCAAGAGCTGGGAGCTTGGAGTTGAGCTTGCAAGAGAGAGGCTGTTCGAAATGGAGCGCGAAGATGAGAGGCTTGAGAAATTGGTTATTCCGGAGAGACCGGCGCCGAAGAAACGGGCGGGGAGGAAACCTAAGGAGTTTATTGGAGGCGGGGGGTTGAGGTTGGGGCAGAGAGGTGCGAAGGGAAAAGGTGTTGAGGGTATGGTTGGGGATTCAGTCGTAGGAGATGAGAGTATGATGGGAAGCCCGGGAGGAAGAAATGATGAGGGACATGAGTTTGGGTATGATGAGGAAAGTCCGCAGATTGAGGTCTTTTACGGAGATGAGGATATGGGTGATGGGGGGTATCAAGGGCATTTTAATGGACGATACGATGGGCTGCACGATGAGGATGCAGAGGGGGAGGAGGATGACGATACCCAGATGTTTGGCTAGAAAGTCTATGTCAGAGCACCAGCTTTCAGCCTTCAACTTCCCCCCAGAACTGTTAATATATGGCAATTCATCTCAGGTGGCTTGTGTTAACAAGTCTTTTCCTTTCTTCTCATTCTGTCGGAATCGTAGCAGGGTTGATCTCGCTGTTTTTCGAAGGGTCAGATAAAATCGCCAGTTTCTTGGCGGAGATGACCCCGCATTTCAGGCAGCGGCGGCGCAGCAATTGGCCAATCTCTTTTGACGCCCCAAATGTATTTCTTCGATTATATTCATCAACCAAAGTCATCCAATTATCAACGCTGAACTTGAGACGCCACTTTTTGGCGGCGACATATGAGAATGAGGGTATCCAAGACCTTTTTGTTGGGAGCGGCGACGTGTGCAGTAGTATCACATGCACACACCGTGATTACGTTCCCCGGATGGAGAGGGAATAATCTGGGCGTCAATTCTGAATTTCCCGATGGCATGCAGCGATCATATCCTTGTAAGTTGCTTTATCATTTTTCTTGCCTTGAGGTCCGTGGGAAAGGACTGTACCAGGCTCGAATCTGCGTCCGGGTCGGACAAAACATATGTAGAGCAGGAAACCAGAGTGACAAGCTCACAAACGAAAACCGATTCTTCTAACAGTTGTGGGTTTCTCCTTGAAAAATAAGTCACATTACTTCTGATGTTCACTTTTACTGACTAGTCCAGGCGGAGGGTTGCCCCTCTCCACCAACAGAACCAAATGGCCAATCACGGGCGGGGCAGTAGCTATACAACCAGGCTGGTTTTCTGGACATAAAACATCCTTGATCTATATAAACGTGGGCCTTGGATCGGCAGGAAATACATCATCCTCAATGATCCCTCCTTTCCAAATCATTGGACCAAGCAATGATCCGTATCCGGGAACATTCTGCTTACCACAAGTTCCAATGCCTGTGAATGCCACTGTAAAGCCAGGGGGCTATGCAACTATTCAGGTTATTGAAACGACTGTGCATGGACATACGTTCTACAATGTAAGCTTTTCCTAACCGTGTTTGTATGCCCATCAAGAGCTTCAAACTTCAAACATATTTGTTTTCGATTTGCCAATACTGACCGGCATATTAGTGCGCAGACATTGTTTTCTCTCTTCCCGAAGATGCACCCGAAGTTAATGCAACAAACTGCTTCAACAGCACGACTATCAGCTTCAGGAAAATCGAATATTTGAATCAAAACGAATCAACCGACGACGAGCCGATGATGCATTCAACTCCAACCGCAACCTCATGTCCTCCATGCACAACTTCTCAAACAACAGCAGCATGTCCTCCGCAAACTTCGTGTCCAAGAACAAATGGGGATCCAGGAATGAGCTCACAAGAAGGGCTTGGAATGGGGCTTCCGCTTGGAGTGTTGGCGCTTGGCATTTTGGGTCTTTAGGTCAAACACAATGAACATTGCAACTTCAGCTAATGAAAGAGCATCGATTTCCAATTTTCTTGTTTCTTGGCTTGACCTCAAAGCTCAATAACACGAAAGCAAAATCAAAGAACTCGAAAGTCACGTCATCCAATAGGGGTTTAAGCGAGATCCTCCCCGTGAACCCCTGAAAGCGCGGGTAACCCCACGCTCACGGCTAAAGTGGATTTCGTCTAATATAGCCTGATTAACCCGCATGGCATTAGCAATCAGCCACCAATAACGGAGATTTGGCTTTATTAGCGCCAGTCTGCTGATATTTGTGTGACAAGATTTTACAAACTCAACGACATTAGTTCAACATAAATGCAGTCCAAGCCAATTCAGCGCAAAACTCCTTGAAAGCTCTAGATATGGCAATGCTACGCCCTACTCACGATGGCGACCGCTATGAACTTACCAGCGCGACGGCTATGCCCAAGGCCGACGGCTTCTTATGGAACCAGAAGATGATGATTCAAATCACCTGCCGCGGCTATGCTACCGCCCAATTCATGCAACCTGAGCCAGCAAAGTACGCACACGCACCTAATTTGGAAGGCAAGACTTTCATGCAACCAGAGCAGAACTACTACGCCCATCACCCAGGCCGCTTTCTGTATATCAAGGACGAAGAAACCGGCAGGTTATTCTCGGCACCATATGAACCCGTACGAGCGCCGGTAGACCGCTTCATTTTCTCGGTTGGCAAGAGCGATATAAAGTGGACCGTGGAGCATCTTGGCATCCGGGTTGAGATGACCCTTGGTATACCCACGCACGATGTAGCAGAACTATGGACCATCAAAGTGACAAACTTATCTGGCCGTCCGCGCAAGATCAGCGTCTATCCTTACTTCCCCATTGGCAACATGTCGTGGATGAATCAGTCCGGTGAGTGGGATGAGAAGCTTGGCGGTATCGTTGCAAGCAGTATCACGCCGTATCAGAAGGCAGAGGACTACGCCAAGAACAAGTACTTGAAAGACAAAACGTACTTTATGTGCGAGACTCCGCCAAACTCGTGGGAAGCTATGCAACAGGCTTTCGAAGGCGAGGGTGGGCTGCACGCTCCTTCGGCGGTGCTACAGTCTGAACTTTCCGGTAGCGATGCGCGGTACGAAATTCCTGTGGCAGCAGTGCAATACAGTGTAGCGCTTGGAGCTGGTGAAGAGCGTGAATACCGTTTCCTCTTTGGTCCGGCTTTTGATGAAGCGGAGATCGGTGATATGAAGAACAAGTATCTGAGCAAAGAAGGCTTTGCAAAGTCGGCGGAAGATTACGCCAAGTATATCGAGCTAGGGCGTGGTTGTCTACAGATTGAGACGCCTGATAAAGGTCTGGACAACTTTGTCAATAAGTGGCTCCCGAGGCAGGTGTACTATCATGGTGATGTCAATCGCCTGACGACTGAGTAAGGAACACCAAAATCTGTCTTCTTTTTCTCTCTTTTCTCCTTGGGAATGACCCCTCTTTTCAACTATTCTCAGAATTGGAGTCTCGATACCCTACCGCTCGTTATTGGAAACGCTGACTTCGGCTCATCTAGTCCCCAAACCCGTAATTACCTGCAAGACAACATGGGTATGAGCTTCATCAAGCCAGAGGTAGCTCGAAAGGCCTTTCTCATAGCACTCGGACAACAAGAACCGAGCGGTGCCATGCCAGATGGGATTCTACTCGCGGAAGGTGCAGAGCTGAAGTACATCAATCAAGTGCCTCACACAGATCACTGTGTATGGCTGCCAGTAACTTTGGATGCCTATCTAGCCGAAACGGCAGACTACAATCTGTTGAAAGAGAAGTTACCAGCAAACGCCGACGGCAAGGTCTACACAGTATTCGAAGGCTTCAGTCGTGCCATGGACTGGCTTCTTTCCGCACGTGACGAGAGGGGTCTAAGCTATATCGCCCAGGGTGATTGGTGCGATCCAATGAACATGGTGGGATGGAAAGGCAAAGGCGTCTCGGGCTGGCTCACGGTCGCGACGGCCTACGCATTGAACCTATGGGCCGACGTGTGTGAGCAACAAGGAAAGCCCGATCTCGCAGAGAATTATCGGGCGGGCGCGAAGGAGGTCAACGATGCTGCTAACACCCACTTTTGGGATGGAGACTGGTTCGCGCGCGGTATCACTGATGATAATGTGACGTTTGGAATCAAAAAGGACGGTGATGGCCGCATATGGTTGAATCCTCAGACATGGTCCATTTTGGGTGGTGCAGCTAGTGAAGAACAGGTTTCAAAGATGCTACCCGAGGTCGAAAAACAGCTGTATACACCGTACGGCGTGGCCATGTTTGCCCCTCCATTCAGCAAGATGAGAGAGGATGTCGGGCGAGTAACACAGAAATACCCTGGTTCAGGCGAAAACGGCTCTGTGTATAATCACGCAGCTATATTCTACATCTACAGCTTATACACCATCGGCGAGAGCGATCGAGCTTACAAGCTGCTGCGCCAGATGCTTCCAGGGCCAACGGATGAAGATTATGTCCAGAGGGGCCAGTTGCCTATCTATATCCCCAACTACTACCGTGGGGCATATCACCAGTATCCCCGCACTGCGGGTCGTTCCAGTCAGTTGTTCAACACCGGTACTTCACCGTGGGTTTACCGATGCTTCATTGAAGGCTTGTGTGGGTTGAGAGGAGATGCTGAGGGGCTGCTCATCAAGCCGCAGCTGCCTTCCGATTGGAGTGGAATCAAGGTCACGCGCTCCTTCCGTGGGGCAGATATTGAAGTGGATATCAAGCGTGGTGACGTGAAGGAAGTGACGGTGAAAAGTGCCGGTAAGGTCTTGCCTGAAGCCCGACTCACGGATATCAAGGCGGGAGAGACCTACCAGCTCTCCGTTACTGTGCCTAAGTGATGAAACAGCTCGAAATCGAGACATAGAGAAAAGTTAGTTGAGATTCGGTCACTTCCTTGTTGAATTAGAGGGGATGCAATCACTGAAGAAAGCCAGTGCTGGGATCCCTACCATAAATATTTACCCCTCGATGTCTGAATGTTGAAATATCTCCTAAATTGCATCCAAGGTATAGACCTCTAAAGAATGCTCGTGAGAGCGAGCCTGTCTAACTAGATATCCTAGTTGTCGTCTGGTATTACAAATTATTAACCCCATATCCAGTCCCAGGCCCCCTCAACGTGTCCGCCTGTACTGGAACCTCATATTGAGCAAGCTGATTAAAAGCGCCCTCCAACACCGGATAAGGAGTATCTTTCCAAACCTGTTGAATCTTCCTCGCGCTCTTGAGAAACTTTTGCTGAATCCCGCCATAATCCGCGATAGTCAACTTTCCATCTTTCTTGACGAACTTCCCATCCACGATCACATGTTCGATATCTCCTACATTAGAATGCAGAACAATTGCAGCGACAGGATCAGCCCAGCCAAGCATGCCTGGTGTATCACCTTTGAAAACGACGATATCAGCTTTCGCACCTTCCTTGATTACGCCTAGGTCGTCTCTTCTCAATGCTAACCCTCCGTGTCTTGTGCCCATTAGGAAGGCTTGGTTCGTCGACATTGGATTCAATGAAGGTATATTCCATCTGCAGTTTCGGAATTAGCATGCATTTATGATTTGGCGTGAAATTTGTGCAAATTGCTAAATTTGGGATTACATACCTGTCGACAACAACCTGGTCGTAAAATCTATGTCTCACGTTCTGCAACCAGATTCGAACTTGGGTAATGATATCCGTGGAGAAAGTGAAATGCGTATCGACGCCAATGGCGGCTTGGTCGAGGATCAGTTCCGAGTGGGGGTCACCATGCCCATAATGGAACTCCGATTCTGGGGTGGTACTAAGATACTGATTCGTGCTGCGAAGGAGGAACGCATCTTCTGCTGTGTAGAAGCTTGCATGGGAGAAGACGACGGGGGTGCTGATGTTAAGTAACTCGTATGAGTTGAGGACAGGAGGAGAGTTACTAGCACCCCAAGGACCGCCGACGTAATGCGTTGTGATGACTGAGAGATTGGTAGTTCTGGGTTGATATTAGCTCTGTTTTGTACTCGATGATTGGATGATCATACTTGGCAACCTCAACCACTTGATTTACTTCATCTGCCGGAGAGTTTGCGAAACCATCATAGGCAAGGCCAATCTCAACGCTGCTGTTCGCAAGATCGAGCTCAGCAAACCCTCTCAACTTCGCAAGCTGGTCTTGGATCGGGTATCCGTTGCTGAGCGCGTGAATAGCATGGGCATGGAAGACTCGAGCACCACTGTCGATACTTCCCCTCAGGCCTGCGTCCGCGGTATCATTATCCCAGGTTCCATGGGCGTGATCCAGTATCGTTGTAACTCCTGCATTCAGCGCTTCCAATACCCCTGCAAGCTGTCCTATGTACACATCCTCGGGTTGGAACTTGCCCACCGAGAAAAATTCTCCGAAACGAAGAAAATATTCTGGGAGACTGGTGTTAGAGCCAATGGTTTTGAAAGCTGTTTGCCAGCCATGACGATGTGTGTCGACGAAGCCTGGAGAGATGATTTGGTTGGTGGCATTTATCATTTGGACGTCGGAAGGCAGTGTTGAGTTGGGTGTACCACTGTAGATTTTCTCAATCCGGTCATCAACAATGAGAATTGAGCTATCCCGGAGGACTTGAAGAGACGAAGTTGCTGCATCGAAGGCGATGATTGTGCCTCCATAAAGGAAAATTGATGAGGCTTGTGCCAATCTCATCAGGCACATACTACAGATAGCTAGGAGCAGCTGCTGATGCTGATAGGAAACCATTTTTCTAAAAAACTGTTTCAAATAATAAAATTCAGACGAATTCACAAATACAGGGAGAGCAGTCGCTTTTAAACAATTGTGGGTAGGGGTGATTTTCGGGCTCGGACTTCGGCTTACACGAATACAGTGCTTACACCATCAATTTGAGTGTTCTGCGGCGTACTCACCGCACTTACGAGTTAAGATGACAAATAAGATGATGGTACGATGTTGGTAAGACTGAAATGTATGGTTAAACCTCCAAGGTTGGTTGCTGATGGATAGATCTGTTTTGAGCTTTCCCAGAGTAGTGAATACTCCGAGCATTCTCAGCCCAGATCTGGTCTAGTCGAGTATCATTAATTATTCACGTCGTAAATTTGACCAATTGGGGCTTCCTCATTTCTTCGATGCACAGGGGTCAAGACTACACAGTCTCAGGATACCTCGCCGTTTTCTCGGTCAGAATTTTGAAATTCTCGCTTAGAGCGGAACGATTATATACAGTATCCAAACGAAAACGTCCAAGCCCTATTTCGTGACGAATTTCTATTGAGTATTAAAGGGTCAGTCTCCTTTCTATGATATCAAGGTTTATAATTGGTATTCCGAATCAATGCATCCCTTTCTTCGTGGTAATAGTTTCAAGTATAGCAAAGGCCTGGCAATCTAATAATTATTCCACCAAAGTTGTCATCACTGCGATTCAATTCTCCCCTTTTCAAAAGCTACGGCTGAGGTATTTTACGCCAAAAAACCTATGATGCCATGTTACTGCGAAGATCGGCCTTCAAAATCATAAAATGTCTCACTCTATTTAGCAGATTCACCGTAGAACTGAAGTGTAGTTCCCCCAAGTGGAAGAAGAACTGCAGTGTTCTAACTCCTGTGAGATATTATCGAGAAGCTGAATATGGTGAATTTGGAATATTGAATTAGAATCTCTCGCAAGAAGTGGGAAATTGACGCGATTCACATCTTGACTCAAGTGCTTTGTCCTTGAGCCAAAGCAGAAGTTTTGTCATTTCCAATTGCGGAGCCATAGCAATACTATTTAAGTTATATATTAAAATAGAGCAAGAGCTATCACATACGACCATAGACTGAGGAGAATTGGGCATCCCGTCCGCTCTGCCATACACAAGCCTCAGATCGGCAGATTAGTAGTTGGGTGGGTGACCACCAGC